>ENA-OQHF01000802-OQHF01000802.1-human-gut-metagenome-genome-assembly--contig:-NODE-802-length-18000-cov-3.534381_pt1 | contig 18000 bp, 17 predicted proteins | sample MGYA00242559_ERZ504709 | MGnify/ENA primary metagenome ERZ504709 (study PRJEB26092, sample SAMD00036203) | human gut metagenome | host: Homo sapiens | study: EMG produced TPA metagenomics assembly of... | reverse complement strand
CAAAAGAATTTATGGTGTTAGAATGTCTGATGCGGAATCAGAATATCGTGATGACGAGGCAAGCAGATTGAACAAAATGCATGGAATTATGATTATGAGGGAGGGTCGAATGTTATTGATGTATAATATAAGATATCTCCGAAAGAAAATTGATGCAGGATATGAGAAAAAACTGATCCATACGGTACGCGGAACAGGCTATGTGATGAGGGAAGAATGATGAAGCAGATGACGATCAAGAAAAAGGTCACATTATGGTATACAGGGATTATTGCACTTATTTTAGGAATGGTTCTTGTCTTTATGTTTTACTTTGTCGATAAAGTCGGGATTTCAGCGACAGAAGAAGAAGTCAGTACAGCAGTGACAGGTTTTTCTGCAAACTTTCAATTTCAGGATGAAACTTACTATCTATCAGAAGATACTCAGTTTTATCAGGATGGAGTCATGTTTTGTGTCTATGACGATAATGGAAAACTATTATACGGCACAATGCCAGAGAAATTTCCGAAACAGACGATCTTAAAGTCTCATACACCGAGAGTCATTACATCTGGCAGCAGCAAATGGATGGTATATGACAGTGTGCATACCTATGGAAAGAATAAGGCTATATGGATCAGGGGGATCACATCCATTCATGCGATCGAAGTATTTATGACAACATCTCAGAAAATGATGATCGTCTTATATCCCGTGTTCATTTTATTGATAGCAATGACAGGATATTTTATGCTGAAACGTGCATTAAAGCAGGTGGATCTGATCTGTGATCAGGTAGAGAATATCAGTTACGGAAAGGATCTTACCAAAAGGCTTCCATTGCCGAAAGTAAGAGATGAATTGTATGAATTATCTCATAAATTTAATAAAATGTTCGAAAGACTGGAAGAATCCTTTGAAAAAGAACAACAGTTTACAGCAGATGTATCCCATGAACTTCGAACTCCAGTGACCGTGATCATTTCTCAATGCGAATATTTGATCGAAGATCCAGTATTAGAGGAAGAAGAAAAAGAAGAGATCATGATCATTTTAAGACAGGCAAGACGCATGTCGAAATTGATCAATGAGATGTTAATGATCGCAAGAGGTGAGATGAGCGAATCTTATGATATGGAAGAAGTTGATCTCATACTATTGACAGAAGTTATCGTAGAAGAATTGCGCGAGCAGGCAGAGAAAAAGAAGATTCAGATATCTGTTTTCAGTGATCGAGATGTAAAGATGATGGGAAATCATACATTATTATTACGAATGATGATGAATCTTGTTCAGAATGCGATCAGCTATGGAAAGGAACATGGTCATATTGATATTCTATGGAAAGAACAAGGAGATATGATCATAGGAGAAGTAAAGGATGATGGGATAGGGATCGCTCAGGAAGATATTCCTAAGATCTGGGATCGTTTTTACCGGGTAGATAAAAGCCGTTCCAGAGAGAATGGAGGAACTGGACTTGGTCTTTCGATGGTTCACTTTATCGTGGCAGTTCATGGCGGGAAAATACATGTGGAAAGCAAAAAAGGAGAAGGAACGAGTTTTATATTTCAGTTTCCAAAAATGTGAAAGTATGGATGTCCTGTATTTCTTTATAGTATCATTTCCTTGTTATTTGCAATATCAAATGGTAAAATTAAAAACATAGTAAAGAAATGATATACGTAATAAAAGAAAGTTGGTGAGGGATATGAGTAAAACATTTAATGTAAATGGAATTTGTTATCCGAATGAGCATTATATGGTAAACATAGATTCAAAGTTAGCACAAATAAAGCAGTTGGTGGATGAGAAAAAATATTTTGTAATAAATCGGGCGAGACAATATGGAAAGACAACTACATTAAATATGTTAGTCAAATATCTCGCAGATAAATATACAGTATTTTTTATTAGTTTCGAAGGTCTTGGAGAAACAGCTTTTGAAAGCGAAACAGCATTTTGTGGAACTATATGTGAATTATTGTATGATACGGTACTATATGAAGAAGTTCCTACAATTGATGATACAGTAAAACAGATTATCATTGACAGTATAAAGAAGAAAGCACAAGATATGTTAAGCCTTTCTAGTTTGATATCCAATATTTGCAAAAATGCAGAAGTTCCTGTAATTTTAATGATTGATGAGGTTGATCAGGCGAGTGATCATAAAGTTTTTATAGATTTTCTAGGAATGCTTCGAAGCAAATTTCTAAAACGCAGTACAAGGCCAACGTTTCAATCAGTCATATTAGCTGGGGTTTATGACATAAAAAATTTAAAGCATCGTATAAGAGAAGACCATGAACATCAGATGAATAGTCCGTGGAATATAGCCGCAGATTTTAGTGTAGATATGAGTTTTACAAGAGATGATATTGCAAGTATGCTTGATGAATATGAGAAAGATTATAAATGCACGATGGAAGTGAAAAAGATTGCGGAATTGATTTATGAATATACTTCAGGTTATCCATACTTGGTATCAAAGATCTGCAAGTTAATCGATGAGAGATGCGATCAAAATTGGACAAAACAAGGAGTATTAGAAGCAATCAAGATTCTTTTAAAAGAGACTAATACATTGTTTGATGATCTGAGAAAGAAGATCACAGATTATAAAGAATTGAAAAATATGCTATATTCCATATTATTTCAAGGAGAATCCTATCCATATAATCCAGATAACTTTGTGATAGATATTGGAACGATGTTTGGATTTATTAAGGAAAACGATGGTCAGGTAGTTATTTCAAATCGTATATTTGAGACCAGATTATACAATTTGTTTTTGTCGGAAGAATTAACAAGTAGTGTGATATATCAAACAGGAGAACGTGATAAGAATCAATTTGTGAAAGATGGCATATTAAATATGGAATTGGTGCTTGAAAAGTTTATGATACATTTTCATGATATTTATGGGAAAAATACAGAAAAATTTGTAGAAGAAAATGGCCGGCGTGTATTTTTGCTATATTTAAAACCGATTATTAATGGTACTGGAAATTATTATATAGAAGCACAGACAAGAGATCAGAGTAGAACAGATGTTATTGTGGATCGTAATTTGGGGAAACAGTATGTGATACGAATTGAAAATCTGGAGAGGTAATGAGATATAACAAAAGAGGAGAAAAGCAGTTAGCAGAATACTTAGAATATTACCATTTAGAAAAGGGATATTGCTGAGTTTTAACTTCATAAAAATAAAAAAAGTAGGATTAAAGGAAGTGGAAGTAGATAATAAGAAGATTATAGAAGTAGTAGTGTAAAAATACAGTTAAGAGTTTGCAGATAAGCAAATTTCAGAGAAATTAGAACAAGAAATAGAAAAGGATAGCTGCCAAAAACCAAGGCATCTATCCATTTTTACAATCATAATAAATTACTGAATATGTTTCAACCCTTCACAAATGCTATCAAGTACAAAATCATCTCCAAGTGAAGTGTCCAGTGTCAGATGGTAGTTTCTGGATAATCCCCATGGTTGATGCGTATAATAATGATAGTTATCAGAACGCTTGCGGTTCATCTGGATTGCTTTCGTCAGTGCCGCATCATGAGATAAGTTTTCCGTTCTCATAATTCGTTTCACACGATACTCGGCAGGTGCATGTAAGAAGATTCGCATGCAATGAGGGCGGTTTCTTAAGATATAATCAGCACAACGACCGATCACAACACAATTTCCTTTTTGAAGCAAGCTCATTGATTACTTTAGATTCTGCCGCAAAGATATTATCTTTTGGAGCTGGGTTCTGTGGTGCGTGAGAATATACCTGATTCATTAGATCATAAAGCAGAGAACTACGCATCTGCTCATCATTATTCTTAATAAATTCAGGATCATAACCAGTAGATCCGGCAGTCATCTGAATGATCTCATTGTCATAAAAATCAAATCCAAGGCGCTTTGCAAGTGCTTCTCCAAGGTCATGTCCACCGCTTCCATATTCACGAGCGATTGTAATGACAATAGGAGTGTCTGTTGAATCTGTGTCAGTGTCTAAATCTGTGTTAGTATCTGAATTTGGGAACAGCGTTGGCTCCACAAAAGATAAGAAACGTCCAAATAAACGTGCAATAAATCCAACAAGTAAAGCGGCAATAACTGTACCTTCACGTACACCGTCTAACTTACCTGCGAATACAAAGGAAAGAACTCCGGCAATCACAGTCATAGATACGTCAAAACAGATTTTTGTGACACCAAATTCTGTATGCCATGTCATTACAATGGCACGTACAAAAGATTCCCCAGGAAGCATCGCAACGTTAGCAAGGACTTCTGTATACACACCAAATCCAAGGATCATACATCCGATCAGCAGATAAATGATCTTCATCAAATAAAAGGACGGATTTACAAATCCAAGAAGGATCATAGACCAGTCAATAAAATATCCGAATAAGATAGAGATTGGAATCTGTAACACGTGTTCCAGTTTAAAATTCTTTCGTAAGATCAACAGCTGTAAAAAGATCAGTAACAGGCTGAAGAAAATGGTGAAATTTCCAAGTGTAAATGGGAAATTAAGGCTTAGTACATAAGGAATGGAAGAAATCGGTGATGTACCAAGACTTGCTTTTGTAATCAGGGCAACTCCGAGAGAGTTAATATAAAGCCCAATAAAAAAGATGATATAACGTTTTAGTTTTTCCATGATGTGATTTACTCCTCTTTTGTAGTATTTTTATATAGTTTTTCAAAGATCTTTAGAAATTGTTCTTTTTCTGCATTAGAAATCCCAGAAAAAACTTCTTGTTCAAGAGATAAGAAAGCTTTTTCAATCGATTCAGACAGTTCCATTCCATAATCTGTCAGGAAAATATGAAAGGATCGGCGATTTCCGTTCAAATTCTTACGCTCGATCATATGCTGATTTTTCCATTCGATTTTAAAATAGAAGTCCAAAGAAGCAGGTTCGATATGACAAGCATGGGCAATGTCTTTTTGACTGGCACCATTATGATATCGAAGATGGTCTAAGACCTTTGGCTGGCCGGTTGAGAGACCAAGTGGCTTTAAGACAGCCATGATTTTCTTCTGAAGGCTTAAATGATTGGACATCAGAAGATAATGATAAGATGATTCATACATAGATGATGCTCCTTTTATGATTAGAAAGTTAATAGTTAGAATTCTAACTATTGGAACAGCCATTATTATAAGACGAAGCAAACCAATATGTCAAGAGCGTTTCTTTCAAAAATCATAAGACAAGCGGCGAAAAATCAAGTATAATAAACCACGGACAGAAAAGATAAGGAAGGGAAGAACCATGACATTAACACAATTAAGATATATTATAGCAATCGCAGATACAGGATCTATGAATGAGGCGGCAAAAAGCCTGTTTATCTCACAGCCAAGTCTTTCTCTTGCAGTCAAAGAATTAGAAAAAGAGATTGGAACAAGACTCTTTAAGAGAAGCAATCGAGGAGTATCAGTCACACAAGAAGGGATGGAATTCTTAAGTTATGCAAGACAGGTCGTTGAACAGTATCAGCTTATGGAATCTCGCTATATTGAGAAGAAAAATATCAAGAAGAAATTCGGAGTTTCCATGCAGCATTATACATTTGCAGTGAATGCTTTTGTGGAGATGGTCAAACAGTTTGGTATGGATGAATACGAATTTGCAGTCAGAGAGACAAAGACATACGAAGTGATCAAGGATGTCAAAGATTTTCACAGTGAGATCGGGATTCTTTATTTAAATGAATTTAATAAGAAGGTATTAAGCAAGATGCTGCAGGAATCAGGGCTTGAATTCCATCCATTATTGGAATGTGGAATTTACGTTTATATGTGGAAAGGGCATCCTCTGGCAGATAAAGAAGACATTACGATCGAAGAGTTGGAAGAATATCCATGCCTGTCATTTGAACAGGGGGAATATAACTCCTTTTATTTTGCAGAAGAAGTGTTAAGTACCTATGAATATAAACGTCTGATCAAAGCAAATGACAGAGCTACTATGTTAAATCTCATGGTTGGGTTAAATGGATATACATTATGTTCAGGAATTATCTGTGAAAGCTTAAATGGTGATGATTACTGTGCTGTGAAACTAAAATCGGATGAGCTCATGACGATTGGCTATATCAAGCGAAAAGGAGTCGCAATCAGCCCATTAGGAGAGAAGTACTTAGAGGAGATCAAAAAGTATAAAGCTATGGGTGACGACTCTGGTTATAGGGATATCCTATAACTAGATGTTGACTTTTCATATTGGACAAGTAGGAAATCTAATGGTAAGATAAGTTTGTAATCAAGAAAGACAACATACAAAATTCAAAATAAAAGTCAACAAAGGAGATAGAAATTATGAGTAAAGAAAGAAATTATAAGTTTGAAACATTACAGTTACACGTAGGACAGGAACAGCCAGATCCAGTGACAGATGCAAGAGCAGTACCTATTTACCAGACATCATCTTATGTATTTAGAAATTGTGATCATGCAGCAGCTCGTTTCGGACTTGCAGATGCAGGTAACATCTACGGAAGATTAACAAACCCAACAGAAGATGTTTTTGAACAGAGAATCGCAGCACTAGAAGGTGGAGTTGCAGCATTAGCAGTAGCATCTGGAGCAGCAGCGATCACATACGCAATTGAGAATATCACAAAAGCAGGAGATCACGTAGTTGCAGCGAAAAATATTTACGGTGGAACATACAATTTCTTAGAGCATACATTACCAGATTACGGAATCGAAACAACATTCGTAGACATTTTCAATGAAGATGAAGTAAGAGGAGCAATTCAAGATAACACAAAATTATTATTCATCGAAACATTAGGAAATCCAAACTCAGACGTTGTAGACATTGAGAAAGCAGCAGCGATCGCTCATGAACACAACATTCCACTGATCGTAGATAATACATTTGCAACACCATACCTTGTAAGACCAATCGAATACGGAGCAGACATCGTAGTACATTCAGCAACAAAATTCATCGGTGGTCACGGAACAACAATCGGTGGTGTGATCATTGACGGTGGTAAATTCGACTGGGAAGCATCAGGAAAATTCCCATCATTAGTAGAACCAAACCCAAGCTACCATGGAGTAAGCTTTACAAAAGACGTTGGGGCAGCTGCATTTGTAACAAAGATCAGAGCATTATTACTTCGTGACACAGGAGCAACATTATCTCCAGTTCATGCATTCATCTTCTTACAGGGATTAGAAACATTATCCTTAAGAGTAGAGCGTCATGTACAGAATGCATTAAAAGTTGTAGAATACCTGAAAAACCATCCAGCAGTAGAAAAAGTAAACCATCCATCAGTATCTGACGATCCTGAGCAGCAGGAATTATACAAAAAATACTTCCCTAACGGTGGTGGATCTATCTTCACATTCGAAATCAAAGGTGATGCACAGAAAGCAAAAGACTTTATCGATCACTTAGAGTTATTCTCACTGCTTGCAAACGTAGCAGACGTGAAATCCTTAGTCATCCATCCAGCATCTACAACACATTCTCAGATGACTGAAGAAGAATTATTAGGATCAGGAATCAAACCTAACACAATCCGTCTGTCAATCGGTACAGAAAATATTGATGATATCATCGAAGATTTAGAGGAAGCTTTTAAAGCAGTACAGTAAGATAAGTTTTTCTTGCGAAATGTAAATTAAATGTCAATTTTCCTAAAAAATAATATAATCTCGACCTTAAAACGAAAATGCCTGGATAAGTGTAGGATAAGCTTGTTCAGGCATTTTTGTAAAATTTAATTTGATTGGCCAATTGTAGGCTATGAGTATATGATAAAACATATTGATAGCAGAGAGATGATGAAATATAATAGGTTCTAGAATATTAATTTAGTTCCAGACAAACAGAAATTTGTAAGGAAAAAACTGTTGTCGTATATTACTTAAATTGGAATCCTTTAACCTATAACAGGAAACAACCTACGGGAATTCCGATAGCCTTTATTTCCATCACATACATCAAAGACTAAATTCAAATTTAATTAGCGTGAAAAATTGCCAATAAAAATCCAGATACAGCCGCACTTCCAAAAGCAGCGCAGATGAATACAACAATTTCTGTCATACGTTCATTTCGACAGATCTTATTAAGCAGAGAATAAATCAAAAGTCCAACAATTCCCCCAACTGTATTCATGATTACATCCGTAATATCACTGCGTCCAATTGCCAAAACATACTGCAGAACCTCATAAATCAAGCTTACAGAGAAGAAAGACAACACTTTCTCAGACAAATTCCAACGTCGATACAAAACTCCAATATAAATTCCAAAAGGGCAGAAAACAAGAATATTATCGATCATCTCAGAAAAGTTGATTCGTCCATTTGTGATCATGGCACCTTTGAATGGGATCAGATTCAGGCTTCGTATCCCATGATCGATCGTGTCAAAAGAAACTGCCATCTTAAATAAGATGATCCAGGTTAGTGCCGCCAGATAAAATACAAATAATAAATGAAGTAAAAAAGTTCGTTTGTTTTTCATAAAGAAATCCTCCTTGATCGTTATGATATGATCTTAACAAAGAAAAGAAACGAATAAGCTGATGTTTTTCTTTCACTTTTCTTAAGATATAATGGAAAAATAGATAAAAATGGACAGATTTTTCATTTCCAATACGAAGTAATAAATAGACCGGTAAATAAAAGTACTGTATACAGTAAGATATGGAGGGTAAATATGTGAAGATCAAGGAACAAAATTTGATAAAACAATTAAAGAAGAAAAATCCACAGGCGATTGATTACATCATAGATCAATATGGAGGCCTGATCAAAACGGTACTTCTTAAAAATCTTTATGATCAGAAAGACCATTGGGAAGAGTGTTTCAATGATTGTCTGTTGGCGGTTTGGAATCATCCAGAAAGATTTGATACGAACAAAGGAGATTTCAAAGCTTTTCTGTGTGCCATTGCAAAATACAAAGCGATTGATCTTCTTCGAAAGGAATTAAAAAGAACATCAAAAGAGATTAGCATGTATGAAGAAGAATCGATCAAAGAAATCAAACAACTGTATCAGGAAGAGCGAGGATTTTTACAAGCAGAAGAAGATGCATCCGATGAAGAATTGGGAAAACTGCTAAAATGTCTTTCGGAAGAAGATAAGGATTTATTTTACCGAAGATATGTAAAAGAACAGTCAGTTGCACAGATTTCAGTAGAAACAGGGCTGCACAGAGACCGTATTTACTCAAGAATTTCCAAAGGAAAGAAAAAGATTCGGAAATTTTTCAAAGACAAAGATCACGGGGGTGAGGGTAATGAAACGAGAATATAGAGAAATCAATTTAGAAAAGTTTGTTCCAGAAGAGGAAGAAAAACTGACAAAAACAGAAAAAGAGCATATAAAGAAACAATTCTATGAAAGTACAGGAATTACAACAAAAGGACAACAAAAGAAGAAGCAGTTTAAGTGGTATTATATTCCTGCCGCATGTGTCGTATTTGGCTTGTGCGTGGCGATCACACCAATTAGGGATACCGCATTTGCAAAGGCATTAAAATCAATTGTCGGAATTGGCGAGCATCTTGGAAAAACAGAAGAAGATACTTATGTAACGCATGTAGATCAGGTAAAACAAGACAAAGACATAACGATAACATTAAAAGATGCCATCGCAAGTGACCAGCAATTAAGGTGTTCTGTTCTGGTAACAAACAAAGACAAAACAAAGACAAAATTAAAAGATGTTCAGATGGAAGATATGAAGATAAACGATCAGGAACCAGAAGAAAACAGAGGATATGCAGTTTTAGGAAAAGAAAATGTTAAAAAAGGAACGATACATTTCTTATCAGTCAACTATCAACGGCAGGATATACCAGTAAATCCTAAAATATCATTAAAAGTCCGGGTAAAAAATCAAGTTGTATCATTTTAAATTTGTATTAAAGAATCAAAGGTTCAAAAAAATGCAACAAAAATCAGTGAGCATCGATCAAGAAATCAAAGTAAAAGGCCAGACAATTCAATTAGATGATCTGATCGTAACACCAATTGACCAGATCATTACAATAAAAGTGCTAAGAAACAGCAGACTAAGATAAAGAATGAAGAAATATTGTTGTCTGGAACCAATCAGAGAGGTGATAAAGTCTATTTTGAAGCTTTCTTGGATGAATTTACAGGAAATGAATATCTGTATGGAACAAGAGAAAATGATGATCAGATGACATATGAATTGGATGAAAAGATCTAACGTACACATTGAAAACAGAAGAAGGGCAGAAGCTTAAGATCAAACCATGAAAACAAAACCCCTGAAGAATTGATTTTCTTCAGGGGTTTTTGCAACTTTTATATTTATTTTTAAGGTAGGTAGGATAGCAAGTTAAAATTTAAACCGCTTTCTTTATTGTATGATTGTTATTATTATATGTTTTGTTATATCTTACAGATATTCATGATCTGCAAGTACATTTAAGATGTTGTGTCCTTCCTGAACACCATCAATGATTCTTCTAGCACGTACGCTGTCACCGATATTGATGATTTCAACGTTAGTATCAGCGAATGCTTCACGGATTTCATCAAGAACAGGAGCGTTTGCTCTCATTCCTAAGCATACGAATCCATAATCGAAAGGAAGATCTTTTTCTTCTCCATTAGCTTTTACTGTAAACGCATCAGCTTTTACTTCGCAAAGAGCTGTTTCAGTCATCTGGTTTACATTGTGTTCTCTCATTAATGTGTTTGTTCCACATTTAGATACTGGATCTAAGTCTTTACCGATCTGAGGCATCATTTCTACGATGCTTACCTGCGCACCTTTTGGAGCGAAGTATTCAACAACGTCAAGACCTACAGCGCCACCACCAACGACAACAACTTTCTTACCTGTGCAGTCTTCTGGATAATCAGCTAAATGGTTGATCATTCCTGTGATAGAAGCTACTTTAGATCCTTCTTTGTCGATGTGGTCATGTAATCCTTTGATTGGTGGAAGTAAAGGATTAGAACCTGTTGAGTTTACGATGATGTTTGGATGCAGTGCTTTAATTAATGGCAGAGTTGCTTCCTGTCCTTTGAAGATAAACAGGTTTGTTAATTTAGAAGCACGGTGTACAAGGTAGTCAGGGAAGTCTCTTAAACGTTTCTTATCTGGAATCTTAGAGATTTCAACAGCTAATCCACCAAGGTGATCATTCTTTTCGAATAAGAATGTAGTACATCCAACTTCAGCAGCTGTACAAGCAGCTTCAAGACCAGCAGTACCACCACCGATAACAACAACGTTACAAGGTTTATTTACTTTTTTCTTTTTATAATCAAATCCAGAGTTTACAGTAGGGTTTACTGTACAACGGATTGGACGGTTAACTCCGATACGGTTTCCAGCACATCCGATGTTACAAGAAATACATTTTCTGATGTCATCTTCATGTCCTGTAGCAACTTTTTTCACCCAGTGAGGATCAGCAATCAGTCCACGACCCATACCGATGATATCAGCATCACCACGCTCTAAGATATCGTCAGCGACACGAGGATCACGGATGTTACCCATAGTTACACAAGGTTTGTTGTATTTTTCTCTGACAGCTTTTGCCATGTAAGATCTCCAACCATCTTTTAAGTAGTTGGCATCGATCTGGAACTGAAGAGAACCATTTAATCCAGCAGATACGTCAAATGCATCAACTTCTTCCTGGAAGTAAGAAAGTAACTCTAAAGTATCTTCTAATGTGTTTCCACCTTCCATCAGTTCATCAGCACTGATACGAACGAAGATAGGGAACATAGGTCCAACCTGTTTACGAACTTCTTCAACAACTAATTTTGTGAAGCGGGCACGGTTTTCTGGACATCCACCGAATTCATCTGTACGTTTGTTTGTTGTAGGAGACATAAACTGACTTAATAAGTAAGAATGTCCTGCATGGATTTCAACGCAGTCAAATCCACAAGCCTGTGCACGAGCAGCAGCTTCTCCATATTTTTTAACGATTTCATAAATTTCTTCTACTTTCAGAGGACGAGGAATCTCTCCACCTGCTTTAGAAGGAATATCAGATGCAGATACTGGCTGCATATTTGTTCTCTTAGACTGAGCAGAAGCACCAGCGTGGTTTAACTGAACACCAACGCAAGCTCCGTGAGCGTGTAATGTTTCACATAATTTGAAGAAACGAGGCATATAGTTGTCATGATCGATACGGATCTGAGTTGTTCCGTTAGATCCAAGTGGTGAATCAACACTTGCGTTTTCAACCATGATCAGACCAACTCCACCTTTTGCTCTTTCTGTATAGTAATCAATGTGTAAGAAACTCATTTCTCCTGTCTGTTCACCGTAGTTAGTTCCCATTGGTGTCATCATGATGCGGTTTCTCATTGTCATGTTCTTAATTGTTAATGGTGTGAAAATGTTTTTATAGTTGCTTTTCATTAGAATTGAACCTCCAAAAAATTAAATCCAAAAAATCAAAAAATTAAATTCCATATAATCCGAGGTTGTTAGAATCATAAAAATTGGGTGAATGATTTATGATGGCTTTAGTATAACATACGGTTAATTATTTAACAAATAAATCTTTTTTGAAGAATCAATAAAAAATATCTATTGTTTCTTTTGTGAATTCAATAAATTTACGAACAGCAGGGATCATCGGCATATTTTTAAGATAAGCCATATAAACAGTGTGGTAAGGTTTTACATTACTAAGATGTAGGATTTCCACATCATATGCCTGTAATGATTCTACATGTGCAACAAAACCAATCCCAAAATCTTCTGCAACAAGGGAAGCGATGGCATTTTCATCCGAAGATTCAAAAGCGATCGACGGTTTGATATGGTTTTGTTTGTAAATAGAATTAGTAAAACGTCCAAGACCAGAAGTCTTATCATAACCAATGACTGGATAATCCAGCAGATCCTCTAAAACGAGTTTCTTCTTATATTTTAAAGGATGCTCTGGCGGGGTAATGATCACCATTTCCTGATTAACAACCGGAACAAACTCAACTTCCGGTTCATCGGCAACGAGAGAACCAAAAACGACATCATATTTTTCATTTTTCAGATCCGCAATCAGATTTTTTGTGATTTCCTGACTTAGAGAAAACGTGATCTCATGATTTTCCTGCTGATTTAAGAAACTTCGTACAAGTCTTGGAATATAACTTTTGGCAAGTGGAAATACATATCCGATATCAATGTGCCCGCTAGAACTGCCAGCTAAGGATTTCATTTTATTTTCAGCAATTTTGATTTCATCTATAATACGATTGACATGTTCCAAAAAGATAGAGCCGTATTTGGTAAGTTCGATATTGCGTCCGTTTTTCTGAAATAAAGAAACACCTAATTCTTCTTCAAGATTAGCGATCGAACGGCTTAAACTAGGTTGAGAGATATTTAATTCTTTGGCTGCCTGGTGATAATGTTGTAATTGTGCGACCTTTTGAAAATAGTACAATTGATTTAAATTCATACATACCTTCCTTATTATAATAATTAATGGTTAAGTTCATTATAACACGATTGATAGCCAGAAGCTATCAAAAAACACTAAAAGATATATTGGAAGTATCAATCAATATGGAATATAATATAGCCATAAGGTTGTTAAAAAATTAACTTTTGGGTGAATGAAACTAATAACAAGCATATTATTTAAGGAGTAAAAATTATGGCAGAGAGAATCACAGGACATACTGAATTAATCGGATTAATGGCTTATCCAATCAGACATTCAAGCTCACCGGCAATGCATAATGAAGCATTCGCAACATTAGGACTTGACTATGCATACTTAGCATTCGAAGTTGACAACAGCACATTAGAGGATGCAGTCAAAGGACTTCGTGCTTTAAAGATGGTTGGATCTAACGTATCAATGCCGAACAAAACAGTTGTAGGACAGTACTTAGACGAGTTATCTCCAGCAGCTAAAATGGCAGGAGCTGTTAACACGATCGTAAACGACAACGGAAAACTGATCGGACATATCACAGACGGTATCGGATACATGCAGTCATTAAAAGACAACGATATTGATGTGATCGGTAAAAAAATGACAATCGCTGGTGCTGGTGGAGCTGCGACAGCAATCGAGATTCAGGCTGCATTAGACGGTGTCAAAGAAATGTCAATCTTCAACATCAAAGATAAATTCTGGGCTAATGCTGAAGAAACAGTAAAGAAGATCCGTGAAAACACAGATTGTATCGTAAATCTTTACGATCTTGATGACAAAGATAAATTAAGAGAAGAAATCGCAGACAGCTACTTATTCGCACAGGCAACTGGTGTAGGAATGAAACCATTAGAAGGACAGACAGTTGTTCCTGATGAAACATACTTCCGTCCAGACCTGATCGTAACAGATACAGTTTACGCTCCAAGAGAGACAGAAACATTAAGACTTGCTAAGAAAGCTGGATGTAAGACAATGAACGGTCTTGGAATGATGTTATTCCAGGGAGATGCTGCTTTCCACTTATGGACAGGAAAACATATGCCGATCGACCATATGAAAGAAGTATTAGATATCAAATATGACTAAGATCAGTCATAACCATATAGCAAACGAGAGGAATTATTAAAATGGATAAAAAATACATACCAAGTGCCTTAGTTCTTTATCTGAACTATTTCATTCATGGAATCGGATGTTCCATCTTAAGTCAGCAGGTAGTAAAAGAAATGCTCGCAAGTCAGTGGGGATTAAAAGATGTTATGGCAGTAACTTCCATTGCAGCAGCATTAGGATTGGGACGTTTGATCTCCCTTCCATTTGCAGGACCTTTATCTGACAAATTAGGACGTCGTTTATCAGTGATCATTGGATGTGTTTCATACGTTATTTTCTTAGTAGGGATCGCATTCTCACCAAATACAACAATTGCTTATATCGCAGCAGTTCTTGGTGGTATCGCGAACTCATTCTTAGATACAGCAACATACCCAGCTGTAACTGAAATTATTTACAAATATACAGGTATCGCAAACAATGGGGAATCAAATTCTTCATTTCTGTTGCACAGTTATTAATGCCTTTCTTCTTAGGTGTTGTAGCAGGAACAAGCATGTCATACTTAATGCTTCCAGTTATCGCTGGTGTATGTATCGGTATCATGGGAATCTTAGCAATCTTTGCTCCATTCCCAGCAACATCTGAAGCAGGAAAATCTGAATCTTTCATCAGCAACTTAAAGAATGCACATTTCTCTATTGAGAGTATTGCATTGATCCTGATCGGATTCACAAGTACAGCTACATTCCAGTTATGGTTAAACTGTGCTCAGACATTTGGTACTGAAATTGCAAAAATCCCATCTCAGAACGTATCTGTGATGCAGACATACTATTCTGCAGGTACAATGGTAGCATTATTCGTAACAAGTGTATTGATCACAAAATTCAAACAGGTAAGATTCCTAGTGATCTACCCAGCAATCTCTCTTGTAATGTTAGCATTAGTTTACATGATCAAGACACCTATGATCTGCTATGTTGGAGCATTCGTGATCGGATATGCTGCAGCAGGTGGAGTCCTTCAGATGGCTACAGCCGTTGTCAATGATCTGTTCCCTAAGATCAAAGGAACGATCACAAGTTTAGTTATGATCGCATCAAGCTTATGTAACTACACAATCCTAACAGCAGCTGCGAAGATGACATCTACAAGTGTAATCATGATGAACATCGTAATTACAGCAATCGGAATCTTATTAGCACTTTTCGTAAACGTACGTTATGGTGTATTATTAAAGAATGCAGAAGAAGCATCTAAAAATTAATTAGTATTGGTAACAGGAACTCCCGAGGTTTATGCTTCGGGAGAATGTTCAGACAATAGGAGGAAATTGTCAATGAATACAGTAAAAGTAAGAAATATTGAAATCGGAAGCGGAGTTCCTAAAATCTGTGTACCTATTGTGGGTGTTACAAAAGATGAGATCATCGCAGAAGCGAAAACATTTGACAGCATCCCAGTAGACGTTGTTGAATGGCGTGTTGACTGGTTCGAAGGAGTATTCGAATTCGATAAAGTAGAAGACGTATTAAAAGACTTAAGAGAAGCTTTAGGTGAAACACCAATTCTTTTCACATTCCGTACATCAAAAGAAGGTGGAGAAAAAGCAATCGAAGCCGAACCTTATAAAGAATTAAATATCGCTGCTGCGAAAACAGGATATGTTGATCTTGTAGACGTAGAAGCATTTACAGGGGATGAGATCGTAAAAGAGATCGTAGCAGCAGCTCACGAATGTGGAGTAAAAGTTGTTGCATCGAACCATGATTTTGACAAAACACCTGAAAAAGATGAAATCGTAAGAAGACTTTGCAAAATGCAGGAACTTGGTGCTGATATCCCTAAGATCGCAGTTATGCCAACTTGCAGACGTGACGTATTAACACTTCTTTGTGCAACAGAAGAAATGTATACAGAACATGCAGATCGTCCGATCATTACAATGTCTATGGCAGGAACAGGACTGATCAGCCGTCTTTGCGGTGAAGTATTTGGATCTGCTTTAACATTTGGAGCAGCGAAGAAAGCATCTGCACCTGGACAGGCAGCAGTCAATGACTTAAATAATATGCTTCAGTTCCTTCATGAAAATCAGGGATTATAAGAACTGAATCTTTAAAAATTAAATGCAGAAGAGGAGAAGATTCTTGGTTATTCTTTTCCTCTTTTTTAAATATATAAAAAATATTTGCTGAAATCCTATTTTTTCAGTATAATTTAGTAGAGCAAATTGTTAAAGTTTTGCCATAGTTTGTGAAAATAAAGACTTTTGTTATAGAAAGTAGAAAGAGGTGAATCATGCTAAAATGGCTTGATGAGAATCTGGAAGAATTTCTGATGGTAGCATTATTGATTGCAATGACAGTGATCATGGGAATCCAGGTATTTGCAAGATATGCACTTGGAGCTTCTCTTTCATGGTCAGAGGAACTGACAAGATATTTGTTTATCTGGTCAGGCTTTATCAGTGTTAGTTATTGTACTAAGAAATGTATTTCCATTAAAATTGAACAGTTTGTAGCAATGTTTCCAAGAAGAGGGAAAGCATTGTTCAAAGTGGTGAACCACACGATCGAACTTGCCTTGTTTTTATATCTGATTCCATATGCAGTTCTTTATCTAAAGAGTGCATTTGAAAGTGGACAGGTAAGTCCCGCATGTCAGATTCCAATGTATTATATTCAGGCAGCCCCGCTGTTTAGTTTTGTTTTAGTAGCATTTCGTATCATCCAGCGTTGGATCATTGAATTTAAGATTGTGATCCGCAAAGATGAAGAAAAGGAGGAAAAATAAATGTCAGCAGCAGTCGTATTTTTACTCTTCTTTATTTGTCTGATCATTGCAATTCCGATTTCGATCGCCCTTGGGATTGTATCTGTACTTCCAGGAGCATTTGATCCATCATTTACAGCAAGCGGGACATTTGTCATTCGTTCTATGCTTGGAGGAATTGATAGTTTCCCATTACTTGCAGTTCCAATGTTTGTATTATCTGGAATGATCATGGCAAAAGGGGGAATCTCTAAGAAGATTTTTGACGTTTTTGCGTTTTTTATAGGAAAATTAACGGCAGGAATGCCATGTGCAGTAATTGTAACCTGTTTATTTTATGGAGCAATCTCAGGATCTGCACCTGCAACTGTAGCAGCAGTAGGAAGTATGACAATTCCAATCTTAGTTCGTTTAGGATATGACAAGTCATTTTCAACAGCAATCGTAGCAGTTGCGGGTGGGCTTGGAGTTATCATACCGCCAAGTATCCCATTTATCATGTATGGTATGGCATCCGGGGAATCTGTAAGTGATCTGTTTATGGCAGGAGTTGTACCAGGATTATTGATTGGTGCCTTATTGATGGTGTATGCCATTTATTATTGTAAAAAACATGGAGAAGATAAGGAAAAGATCGCAGCAGAGATCGATCAGTTACATGCAAAAGGATTTATTGGAGTATTTAAAGAAAGCTTTTTTGCAATCTTAAGTCCGGTTATCATCCTTGGATGT
>ENA-OQHF01000801-OQHF01000801.1-human-gut-metagenome-genome-assembly--contig:-NODE-801-length-18002-cov-6.123133_pt1 | contig 18002 bp, 18 predicted proteins | sample MGYA00242559_ERZ504709 | MGnify/ENA primary metagenome ERZ504709 (study PRJEB26092, sample SAMD00036203) | human gut metagenome | host: Homo sapiens | study: EMG produced TPA metagenomics assembly of... | reverse complement strand
GTTCCTGCGGAACATCATCGGGGATGGTCTGCACATTGCAGGGGATCCCGGTTGCCATGACCTGCCGCAGAACCTCGACTTCGTCCTCGTATGGCATACAGATTCTTGGTATAGGTCTTGCGGGCTTCCGTTCCGTGCTTGGGAGCAATGCGGCCATAATTGCCCACATTGATCTGCGGGATGTCCTTGACTTCCTTGGCCACACGCAGCAGATTTCCGGCGTGCTGACGATCAGCAGGATCTTTCAGACCGGCTGCACGGGGATCGTTGCAGAGCGAGACTGCCTTATCCACCGTCACGATCGCCGTTTTGCAGGTGGCCGGTGCAGCCATCATCAGGGATTTCTGCATGATATCGCTGGCAGCTGCCGTATCATCTGCCACCACGATGCGGTCAACGCCCAGCGTGCGGCTCCACTTGGTGGCAACCTGGCCATGGATCATGCGCTCATCCAAACGTACCCATTTGATCATAAGTTTTCCATCCTTTCTTTTTATCAGAAGAAGTCGTCGCTGCCTGCCGGTGCCGTGTCCGCAGGAACTTCCGGTTCCACACGGCGCAGATACTCGCGGCTTTCTTCAATGATCTCATCCAGCCGTTCGTCGCTGAGGGTATCCTCGCTCAGAACATTCATCATGAAGCTCATGTTCACACCACTCACCAGCCGGGTGTTTGGGCGGTCCAGATAGGTGAACATGGCCTGATTCACGCTACCGCCGTAAAGGTCGCTGCACAGCAGCACTTCGTCCTCCGGACCGACAGTCTCATAGAATGCATCCAGATGATCCTGCACGCAGCTCTCATCCAGATAGGCATCAAATACGGTCAGATTCTCGCACTCTCCCATCAGGATCTTCAGCGAGCTTTGCATTCCGCTGGCCATTGAGCCATGGGACGAGAGAAAGATTTTCAGCATAACAGGCATCCTCTTTTCGACTACAAGCTAATTATTTTCCTTCGATGTTCACATTTTATCTCTATTTTGCACAGAGTTCAACGCTTTTTGATTTATAGAATAAGTTTAAGTCGTTTTGATTTCATTTTATAAGTTCAAAATGGCGCACAGTTGAACACCCTGTTCAAAACTGTGCGCCATGATTTGGTAATTTTACATAGTCTGCAACGAGCGCCGAAGCCATTCCGCCGCCATCCGGGGCGGGTCTTCCGCAAAGGCTTCCAGTTCTTCCGGATACCGCACAAAAGAGTACAGCAGTGTATTCAGCGCTTTCATCTTCTGCCAGTCGTGAAGTCCGCCGCCGACATACAGCAGGGCCCGGATCTTCCGTTCTCCCCAGAGCGCCCGTTTTTCCAGCGGGTAGAATTCCAGTCGGATCTCTTCCCCTTCTGCGCCCTGTTCCTCCTGAAAGACCACCACGACTTCGCCGCACTGGTACGTCCAGCATTTTTCCCGGGAGATCCACCGATTCAGAAGCGCCTGCCGTTCAGCTTCGTCCCTGCCATGTACCCCCGCCAGATACTGGAAGAACTGCTCCGGCGTGTAATACTGGAAGTTTCGGATTACACGATAATTCTCCGGCGGCGGAAGCTGCTGCCGGTACTGGTATGCTTCCACCAGCAGGGTGTTGTAAACACGGTCAAAGTCCCGTTCGTTCCGGATCAGCAGCAACAGTTCCACCGGGTAATCATACCGGTAGCCGGGCTTTATTCCCTCTTCCTGTTCTGCGCCATTTCCCAGCAGCACTCCGTCGCATTCTGCCGGGTCGATGCGGCGCAGCTCGTACAGGTTCATCGGCGTGATCTCTTCGATCAGTTCGGGGTAACGCTCTTTCAGGCCCTCTGTCTGGATCCGGGCATACTCGGTTCCCAGAAAATGGGTGGAGCACAGACGGAGCGGCCGGAGGGGATACCGGATCTCGTGCAGCAGGCTGAAGAAATAGCAGCTCAGCATTGCCAGCAGAAACCGGTTTGCCCGGAACGGATAAACCGTCTGGATAAATTCAATCACCCGGCGGCTCAGTTCCGCACAGAGCGGGCAATCCAGAAATTGCAGTTCATAAACATAGTCATACTGCATTGCACCATCCATTCCATAGAAATGTTGTGCGATCAGATTGAATAGGATCTGCTGCAGCAGATCCCTTGCCATTGGCAAGAGCGCAAAATCCAGTCCAGTCTCCTGCTTCAGGTAGACCAGCACCCGGTCCCGCAAGTGTCCCGCCTGCCCTGCAAAGCCGGGATGCAGGCTGAACGGGTCCCGCTTCAGGTTCACATCCAGCATACTGAACAGCAGAATGCCCAGAAACGCCACCTCATCCCGGGGCATGGCATAGCCCCCGTATTGTTCCTCCAGTGTGTGGTAAATGGATTGTGCCAGCGGATAGAACATCGTTCCGGAGATGCTTTCCAGCCATGGGTCCGGCAGCCGGATCTCATGGCCGTTCTGCACCCGGTTCCGTGCAATGATCAGGTAGACCGCCACACGCTGGGTCGCACTGTCCCGCAGGGAGATCGGGCTTTCCCGCAGGATCTTCAGAAATGTATGCCGGATATCCTGCCGCTCTTCGTATCCGCAGCTGAGCCAGGATGCACTGTCCGGGTCACTGCAATCCAGCGTTTCCTTGTGGAAATGCACACCGGAGACCTCGGTCAGTGCCAGCCTGCGCTTGTACTCTTCTCCTTCCACCCGCATTCCAGTGCCGGGGCGTGAGACGATCCGCAGGCCAAAGCTCTCGCACAGGCGGGTCGCCATGCTCAGTGGCTCCCGCAATGCCGAAGCCGAGAGAAAAAGCTGATCGGCCAGCTGTTCTTTCTTAATGCCGGTTTCCGTGGAGATGATGCGCCGGGACAGATACCGCACCCGGCTTTCCCGGTCGGCGTTCAGCATACTGCCCGGCATCTGGCGGATGCTGGTCACAGCCGAAAAGGTATCATATACTTCCGGGTCCAGAACTTCCACATAGTAGCCCTTATGCCGCCGGGAAACCAGCCGGGCACCATTCTCATTCAGGATCTGCGCCACCTGCGGCATCTCATTCTTGATGGTGTGCGCACTGACACCGATCCGCTCCGCCAGTTCCTGCGAAGTCATCGTCTGTTCGGGGGCATTGCTCAACTGGGTTACGATCTGCAAGGCTCTGCTGGACATAAAACCGCTCCTTTTCCCAATCATTCCTGCCTTTATTGTAGTAAAACACTGCCCGAAATGCAAGCCGGAAACCAGAAATGCCGCTCCGAGCTTTTCAGCCCAGAGCGGCATTTCCGGTTTTGGGATATAATTAGAGAATGGCTTGATTGTTAGCATCCTCACCCTCTCCGTCATTGCTTGCTACACAAAAATTATTTGTGCTGACTGCGGCTCTTTTGCATGACATGCTGTTCTTGGATTTTGTGTATGAAGATAGATAGGAGGAGAACACATAATAAACCTGAGGAATTGAGCAGCATTGTGAATGCAGCATTCGGGCTGCGTTGAACTACACCAAAAATTTCGCGATTTCGTGGGTTTGCCTATGGGTTTACTGAGAGAGGGAAGCCCGAAAACCTGCATGAATACTGGACTTTTCGGATCAAGGTCAGGTGAATACGGCCTGAAGGCTGCACGTCGTGCACCTCAGTTCTCCAAGCGCTGATTTATTTCAGATGTATCTTTACGGCTCTGCTTCGGCAGAGCCGTTTTTTGTATTTCAAAAAGAACACCCCCGCGCCTTTGGGCCGGGGGTGTTCTGCTGTGATAGGAAATGTCAGGTGGAAGAGGAAAGCATCTTTTGCAGCTGGGTCTTGGCCCGGTAGTAGGTCACCCGGGCCCATGCGGCGTTGTGGCCGAAGATCAGCCCGATGCGCTCAAAGGGCAGCTCGCCGAATACCCGGAGGCTGAACACCTCTTTGTAAGGCTCGTCCAGCGTGTGCAGGCACTGATGCACAGTGAATGCCGCATCCTGATCGACCAGCAGCTGGGCAATGTCCGGAGTGTCGGCGGGGGCGGTTTCGGCATCTTCCAGCGGGGCAGTGTGCTTTGTCCGGCGGCAGTGGGAATAATAGGCGTTGCGGGCCACCGTGAACAGCCACGCCCGTACATCCTGCCGGTCGTCGTAGTCTTTCAGGCCGTCCAGTGCCTTGAAGAAAGTCTCCTGCGTCAGCTCCTCGGCCAGCGTCTCGTTGTGGGTCAGGCCCTGCAGGAACAGAAACACATCCCGGAAGTAGAGCCGGTAAATGCTGTCGATGTCCATAGGCTCAGCCCTTCTTATAGTCGATGCCGTATTCCTGGTCGGTGCCGTAGGCGTAGTCGAAGGTACCGTCCGGGTTTTCCTGCACGATGTAGCGGTCTACCAGCTGTCCATCGCGGTAGTACAGGGTCTGGTCTGCGCAGTCCACGGTCAGCAGCTGGGTGCGAGACACCATGACCCATACAGTGGATCGATCAGAACCCACCAGGGCTGTCAGTACCCGATGCACGCCCGGAAAGCGGTAGCGCATGGCCCGCACAGTGATCTGCGGCTTGCCCCAGCTGAAGGTGCCCTCCATATCCAGCCAGACACCCTCGCCCTGCACTTCCAGAATGCAGATGTCTGCGCCATTCTCTTTGCGGTTGTATGTCCAGAAATGAGCCTGCTCTGCGGTGGCCGGGACGCGGGCAGTGCCCATCCAGAACATCATTGCCAGAGCGCACAGGGCCGCCAGCACAGAGCCGATTGCTGCACGGATGCTCCTTCTTTGCAGGGCGGCCCTGATCCTGCGCAGGGGCGCATCCGGCTGCGCTTCCGGCCGCACCGGCACCGGCTGCTCCATCTGTTCCAGCTCGGCGCGGCAGGCTTCACATTCGGTCAGATGCTCTTCCACCAGTGCGTTGGTGGCCTCACTGGTGATGTGCTCCGCATACAGCGGCAGCAGGTCACGGATGATATCACAATTCGTTTTCATCGTCTTTTGCCCTCCTTTTTCATGGCCTTTCACCCCAATAACGCGGAAAAGGAGAAAGCGTTACAGGTTTCTGCCAATTTTTTTGCAGGATCAGCCCTTCTCCTGCCAAAATAACCCACCGCTGGTCTGGAACAAGGGCCAGGGGTTCACGCTCTTGCTGCCGAGCTTGAAGTCCATGGTCAGCTCCTCGCCCAGCACGCCGACAGCCTGCCCCCGCTCCACGGTCTGGCCGCGGGTCACGGAGAGCTCCTGCAGGCCCGTACAGATAACTGCGCACGCCGCAGCCGTGGTCGATGACCACGGTGCTGCCGGTGAGGGCCAGATCGCCTGCAAACACCACCACGCCATTTGCCGGGGCGCGGCAGGGCTCACCAGGGATGGTGTAGAGCCGGGTGGAGTTGGACCGGCTGCCCTGCTGGCCGCCGGTCACCTTGACCTGACCGAAATCCACCAGCGTCATGTAGTTTTCTGCCGGGCAGAGGAAGGCACCGGCCCAGAGCTTTTCCCGCACGGGCTGCTCGTACAGGGGCCAGATGTTGTTCCGGAACTCGGTGTTGGCAGCCTCGGTGGATGCAGGTTCCGGCTCCACCTCCACGGTGCCGAAATCCTTGGGCAGAACGGTCAGCGTCCGGGCGAAGGTCTCGCCGTTGACGGTAACGTTGACCGTGTGCCCACCCGCCGAAGCGTTGTAGGCGGCGGGGATGTAGGCACGCCAGCCGCTGCCCAGCCGGACACACTGAACGCTGCCCAGGTCGGTCTCCACGGCGGGAGCGGTCTCGCCGGTCAGGCCGGTGATGGAAAGCGCCGCCACACCGCCCTGCTCCAGCCGCTCGGTGGAAAGGGCGACCTCCGCGCTGGCCTGCAGGGTGAACCGGAAGGAGTAGCTGTACCAGCCCGTGGGCTTGGCCGGGTGCTCCACGCCCAGGTTCTTGCGGATGGCACCGGTGGTTCCGCCCTCAAACTGGGTGGCAAGATAGTCCTGCGGCAGCCGCCAGACCGTCAGCTTTGCCTTGTAATCCCCGTTGGCAGGGAAGAGAAAATCCTCGTACTGAGAGGCTGACCCAGCAAACACGATGCTGCCGATGTCGGTCTCGATGGTCAGGGTGGTGTAGCTGGCCCAATCGGGCAGGGCGAGGGCCGGGTGTGCGTCATACAGCACGCCCAGTTTCTGCACGGTGAGCGTTTCGGGGCTGGTGAACACCTTATCGAACACGCCGCCCAGCAGCGGCACCTGCCAGCAGGAGCCGTTCACTTCCAGCGCCTGCCCGCCGAACTGCGTGTCTGCCGCCGGGCGGGAACCCTCGCCGGTAAAGGAATAGCTCACGGTCATCACCGCGCCCAGCAGCACGGCAACGCCCAGAATGACACCAACGACCCACAACAAAAATCGTTTCATGGATATGTACTCCTGTTACAAAGCCGCATCCCTGCACTTGGCTCCTCTGCCAGGGGAGCTGGCTGCGCCGGAGCGCGGACTGAGAGGTTGATTAATCAATGCGGCGTATAAAAAGCGCACCACAGCTTGCAGGGACAAGCCGGGTGCGTTTTTCGGTGTTTGGTTTATTCTGCGGCATCCTCGGCAGAAGGATCTTCTGCGGGCTGCTCTGCGGCAGGCTCAACGGTCTCAGCCTTATCCTCGCCAAACAGCAGACGCTCGTACTCGTCCAGCTCCTTCTCACGGCGGTGCAGATAGACAGCCACGGCGGCCAGCGCACCGGCCACAGCGGCCAGCGTGGCAATAACAGCGATCAGACAGGATTTCTTCATAGGACACACTCCTTTTCTGGTGGGGAACGGTGGTTCATGGAACCGGAGTTCATTTTGATAAGGCTATTATACCCGGAAAAGCAAAAAATTACAATCCGAATTGCAGAAATTTCATCAATCCGGGCGATCACAGCAATTTGGTCAGCAGCAGCTTTTTGTAGACCTTGAAGGCACCGGGCAGGGTGTACGCAGCCTCCAGCTGATCCTTTCCGGCCCAGACGCAGCCTGCGGGGGCGGGCTGCTCCGGCACGGTGAGAAAATAGCCGCTCTGGTGCCACTCGATGTGGGTGAAAATGTGCTTGGCCGCAGGCAGGGGTGTGAAATGTGCCCCTGTGCAGGCCAGTCCCAGGGCAGCAAGGCGGGCGGCGGTCTCTGCGGCGGTGAGGGCGGTATCCTCCCACAGCACCGGCTGCCACAGCCCGGCCAGCAGGCCCTTGGCCGGCCGCTGCTGGAGCAGCACCCTGCCCTCGTTCAGCACCAGCGCCACCGTGACCGGCGTGATGCGCCGGGCCTTGGGGGGCGTTTTCTGGGGCAGGGAGAGGGCGGTGCCTGCGGCCCGGGCCCGGCAGAGCGTGCCCAGCGGGCACTGCTCACACAGAGGTGCGCCGTTGGGCAGGCAGACCAGCGCGCCCAGCTCCATCAGGGCCTGATTGTAGTCTCCGGCTTTTGCGGGCGGCTGGTGCTCCATGACCCGTGCCGTGAACTCCCGCTTCACCTGCGGGTCGGTGACCAGCCGGGGGTCGTTGTAGAGCCGGGCAAACACCCGCAGAACATTGCCGTCCACGGCGGGCACCGGGAGACCGAAGCTGATGGAGGCAATGGCCCCCGCCGTGTACTCCCCGATGCCGGGCAGGGCCAGCAGGGCGTTGTAATCAGCAGGCAGCTGCCCGCCGTACTGAGCGCAGACGATCTTCGCTGCCTTCTGCAGGTTGCGCACCCGGCTGTAATAACCCAGCCCCTCCCACAGCTTGTGCAGCTTTTCCTCCTCACATCCGGCCAGCGCGGGGATATCCGGCAGGGCGGCAAGGAAGCGCTCGTAGTAGGGCAGCGCCGCCGAGACCCGGGTCTGCTGCAGCATGATCTCGCTCAGCCAGACATGGTAGGGCGTGGGGTCCTCCCGGAAGGGGAGGATGCGGCGGTTGGTGTAGAACCAGTCCAACAGGGCAGGAGCGATATTTTCCACTTGTATTTATCTCCTTGTTGAAAACAACCTCTCCGTCATTGCTCCGCAATGCCACCTCTCCCGAGGGGAGAGGCTATGCTGCCTTTATCCAAGAGCCGCAATAGGCTCCCCCTTCGGGGAGCTGGCAAAGCCGACAGGCTTTGACTGAGAGGTTGAATTTAATTCTTAGAAACCGTAAGCGGTGCGGGGGAAGGGCAGCACGTCACGGATGTTCTGGATGCCCGTGAGGTACATGATCATCCGCTCGAAGCCCAGGCCGTAACCGGCGTGCTCCACGCCGCCGAACTTGCGCAGGTTCAGGTACCACTCGTAGTTGGTCTTGTCCATGCCCAGCTCGTCCATGCGGGCCACCAGCTTGTCGTAGTTCTCCTCGCGCTGGCTGCCGCCGATCAGCTCGCCGATGCCGGGCACCAGCATATCAGCTGCGGCCACGGTCTTGCCGTCCGCGTTCATCTTCATGTAGAAGCTCTTGATCTCCTTGGGGTAATCGGTGACAAAGACAGGCTTCTTGAACACGACCTCGGTCAGGTAGCGCTCGTGCTCGGTCTGGATATCCACGCCCCCACTCCACGGGGAACTGGAACTTCTTGTTGTTCTTCTTCAGGATCTCGATGGCCTCAGTGTAGGTGATGCGGCCGAACTCGCTGTTTGCCACCAGCTCCAGGCGCTCGATCAGGCCCTTGTCGATGAACTGGTTGAAGAAGGCCATCTCGTCGGGGGCAGTTGTCCAGCACATAGCGGATGACGAACTTGGTCATGGCCTCGGCGGTGTCCATGTAGCCCTTCAGGTCGCAGAAGGCCATCTCAGGCTCGATCATCCAGAACTCGGCGGCGTGGCGGGTGGTAAAGCTCTTCTCCGCGCGGAAGGTGGGGCCGAAGGTGTACACCTTGCCAAAGGCCATGGCCATGGCCTCGGCCTCCAGCTGGCCGGAAACGGTCAGGTTGACGGGCTTCTCAAAGAAGTCCTGGCTGTAATCCACGGTGCCGTCCTCGTTCTTGGGCACGTTCTGCAGGTCCAGCGTGGTGACCTGGAACATCTCACCGGCACCCTCGCAGTCGGAAGCGGTCAGCAGGGGAGAGTGGGAGTAGATGAAGCCATTCTCCTGGAAGAACTTGTGGATGGCATAGGCAGCCACGCTGCGCACGCGGAATGCGGCGTTGAAGGTGTTGGTGCGGGGGCGCAGGGTGGGCATGGTGCGCAGATACTCCATGCTCATCTTCTTTTTCTGCAGGGGGTACTCGTCTGCGGGGCAGTCGCCCAGGATCTCCACGCTGTCGGCATTCAGCTCAAAGGGCTGCTTTGCCTGCGGGGTCAGGACGATGCGGCCCACGATGCGCAGGCTGCTGTACAGGCCGGTGTGGATGACCTCCTCGTAGTTTGCCAGCTTGCCTGCCTCCAGAACGACCTGCAGAGTCTTGAAGCAGCCGCCATCCGACAGGGCGATGAAGCCGATGTTTTTGGAATCACGGATGTTCTTGGCCCAGCCGCACACGGTGACCACCGTGCCGTCGGCGGGAGTGTTCTTGTACAGCGAGACGATCTCAGTACGTTCCATCTTTTTTTCCTCCGATATAAAAATAAAAAGACAGCTTTGCCCTGAATTTTCAGGGCGAACAAGCTGTCTTGTAATGTCCGCGGTGCCACCTGAATTACCGGAAGTGTCCGGTCGCTCGCGCGCTCCAATAAGCGCTGCCCTGGTAACGCTGGGCTTTGCGGCGCACCTACTGGCGGCGGAATGCCGTGTTCAGTTTGCAGCTCCCGGGTGTTCGTTCGCGCACTGGCCCGCACGCGGCTCTCAGCTTCTGCCGCGCTCTCTGTAGCGTCCGGGATGCGTTACTTTTCCCGATCCTTGCTTTTCGGTAATTCTAAAAATAGCACAGCAGCACCGGTTTGTCAATCGGCTTTTTGTGGAAAAACGGTTGAATTCTGCCGAAAAGAATGCTATTATTTATCCTGTTATAGTATGTGCATTGCACAAAACGGAACAAACATGAAGATTGGCTTTGTCCTGAGGAGTAGAGCATGAACGAAAATCAAACTACTTACCCCACCGGCGCACAGGATGAGGAAGAGATCGACCTCGTCGCGCTCATGGTGACCCTTCTGCACAAGCTCAAGCCCATCCTGCTGACCGCGGTTGTCTGTGCTGTGATCGCTGGCGGCCTTGCCGGGGTAAAGATCCTGCGCGGCGGCGCTGTTTCGGCAGAAGATCAGGTTGCTTATGAAGAGGCTCTGGCTGAGTATCAGCAGAAAGAGAAGGATTATGAGTTTGCTGTGCAGCAGTACGAGCTGACGGCGAAGAGCAACGAGGATGCGCAGTCTAGTGTGCAGGAAGCACTGAAACAGGCACAGGACTATGCAGAAAAGTCGCTGCTAAAAAATCTGGACGTTTATAATGTCTGGACGGCGCAGGCTGACCTTTATATTGACAGCGGCTACAAAATCCAGCCGGGTTCTGCGTATCAGAATGTTGACCCGACCGGTGCGTTGCTGGCTGCATATCAGAAACAGCTGGTCAGCGGTGACTCCATGAATGCTGCCGCTGATGCCGTAGGGGTAGATGTGCGCTACCTGAAGGGCGTGGTCACGGTAGAACTTTCCCAGAACGACAGTGGCGAGTATAACGGCGTGATGACCTTGCAGGCGTATGCTGCAGATCAGCAGACCGCAGAGAAAATTCTGAACGCGCTGCTGGGTCGTCTGGATCTGATCCATGATAAAGCGGCAGCTGCTGTGTGCAGCCACAGTGTACGCGTGATTGATCAGAGCGTGACACAGGGGGTCTCCACGGAACTGCGTGCGTTGCAGCAGACGAGCAATGAAGATGTTCAGAATCTGCAGAGCCAGCTGGTGGAACTGCAGAGTGCCCGTCAGGCGCTGGATGACAATCTGGCTTCTGCTAAGAGTACTTGGGAGAGTGCGGAGGAGCCCGCACTGGGCGGCGGCGCTGCCTCCTCTCTGGCAAAGTACTTGCTCATTGGCTTCCTGCTGGGCGGTGTGCTTGCCTGCGGCGTGGTCGTGGTCAGGTTCTTGCTGGACGGCATGGTCTACTCGGCCAGCGAGCTGAACCGCTCCACCGGCCTGCCCGTGCTGGGCGCGCTGGCCAGCGACCGCACCAAGAAGGCCGGAAAGCTGGATGCAAAGCTCTATCAGATGGAGGGCCGCCCCGATGGCAGCGCGGACGCTGAGATGCTCTGCCTGATGGCTCAGACCATCCGCAGCCGCGCCCCGGAGGCGAAGAATATTCTGGTCACCGGCGACCTGCCTGCGGACCAGCTGGAAGCACTGGCTGCTGCCCTGCAGGCCACGGAACCCCTGCGCGGCCAGAGCGTGACCGCCGCCGAGAGCATCCTCAAGGCTGCTGCCACCGTGCCCCATGTGGTGGCCGCCGATGCCATTGTGCTGGCTGCCGACTGCACGGTCACCCGCACCGATGCCGTGCGGGAGCAGAACGAGAAGATCGTTCGGCTGGGCAAGCAGATCCTGGGCTGCATCGTATACGAATAAGCAGAAATAAAATAAACCTCTCAGTCTCGCATTCGCTCGCCAGCTCCCCTGATAGGGGAGCCCTTGGCAAAGAGGGCAGGTCCTACTTGCCAAAGAAGCAGATGCGGACTGGGAGGTTTTACTGTTTTAATGCTGAAATCAACCCTTGGGCGGCAAGCTGCCCGGCATAGAGGGCCTCGTTCAGGTTGTTGCCGTGCCCGCCGATTTCTATGAGCAGGCTGCCGGGGGTCAGATCCTGATTGTAGAACCGGTAGCTGAACAGGACCGGGCGGGTGAAGCCGGGGTATAGGCCCTCCATGGCGGTTTCCCAGGCGGCGGCAAAGCGGAGGTTGAGCCGATAGTTGGGCAGACTGACCGTGGTGCCGTTGTCGCACCCGCAGATGATCATCACCTGCGCTGTCTGCCGCCCGTTGACGGTGCACACCGGGGCCATGCGGGAGCCGTTCTCAGTCTCGATGGCATCCCGGTGGACATCCAGCACGATCTTGATGCTGGGATACTGCGATAAGTATTGCTGCACCACCGCGCGGCTGTTGGCGTAGCTGCCGGTGTAGCTGGGGTAGTCGTTCAGAGTCTCATCGTGCAGGGTGTTGAGCCCGGCGGCGTTGAGGGTGTCCGCCATCACCCGGCCCACAGCGCACATGTTGAGGTCCCGGTCGGTGGTGCGGGAACCGTCCCCCGGGCGGTACCACAGCCCTGCCGAGAGCCGGTAGTCCTCAGTGGCATGGGTGTGCATGATGAGGATCTGCGGGTCGGGGCTGTTCCACTCCACCGCAAAGGGGAGCGGGTTGGTGATCTCGGCGGCAATGTCGGCGCTGGAGACGCTGGTGTTGTTCTTGATGCTGCCGCTGCCGCAGGGAATGTATTTCTCCCCGCTGCCCTGCGGATAGTTCTTTTCCAGGATGGCACCGGCTCCCTCCGGGCGGGCCTCATCGCCTTCCAGCGGGACAAGGTAGGCTTCAATGTCACCGGCAGGCAGGGCGGGAGCCTCCTGTGCGGGCTCTGCCTGCGTTCCCTGCATGGGTTCGCTTGCGGCCTGTGCGGCTGCCCCGGAGAGGTCTTTCCGGCTCAGATAGAGGGCGGTCTGCACGGCGGGCAGCGGCCCGATGACCACTGCTGCCAGCGTGAGGAGCAGCTGGTGCGCAAACAGCGCCAGCCCCAGCGCAAGGCCTGCCGCCGCTGCAAAAGGCAGGGGATGCCCGCACCCTGCCATTTCCCGCCTGCGCATGGAACCTCACCCCCTTCTGCAAAATAGATATGAGAGAACCGCTCCGTCAATGCGAACGGATTGCTGCCTCTCCCAGTAGGAACAGCAGGCCGGCAGCAGCATAAAACTGGCCCCTATCAGGGGAGCAGACGAGCGAAGGCGAGACCGAGAAGGTTACCCCACCAGCCAGCACAACTGCGCCACACTCAGCTTTGGCTGCAGGGCCCGGTTGATGGCAGCCCCCAGCAGGGCCGCGCCGTGGGCGATGACTCCGTCCAGATCCCGGGGCGTGACGACCAGATCCCGGCCCTCCTCAGCCTGCATCAGGGTGGGGATGCCCGCCGCAAGGACAGGCACACCCAGCCGGGCGGCATCCAGATGCCGGGAGTGGTCGGGCTGGGCCGGGTGGAGCCCGGTGTCTGAAAACTGGAGCGTCCGGCCCAGCCGCTCCGGCTCAGCAGAGCAAAGGCTGTCCACGCAGAGCAGGGCGGCAGGGCGCAGCTCCCGCACCAGTGCCCCGGCCAGCTGCTGTAAGCTCAGGCCCGTGGCCGCCGACACCCCCGGGGCCACAGCCGCCACCGGCCGGATGCCCTGCACCGGTACGGTGTGCGGCCCCATGGTCACGAACACCTTCTGCACCGTGCGGGGACCCAGAGCATCCGCCGTGACCCGGCGGTTGCCCACCCCCAGCACCAGCACCGGGCCTTCGGGCGGCAGCAGGGGCCGCAGCTCTGCAGCGGCGGCTTCGATCACGGCGCTGTCCCGCTCGTCCAGCAGGCTCACGCTGGGGACCTCCAGCGTCACATACCGGCCCCGCGGCCGCGCCAGCCCCTCCCGCGCAATCTCTACCCGGGTGATCGTCACGCCGCCCTGACGGGCCGTTGCCACGCGCACCCCGGCGGGCAGGGCGGTTTTGCCCGGCTGGCCGAACAGTTCATCGGCAAGGTCAGTTTCCCGCATTTTGCATCCCCCATCCGGCTGAATTTCCGTATTTGGGCGCTTTTCCCGCCCAAACGGTACCAGAAGTATGGGAAAATGAAAAAATTCTAAACAAAAATTCAAAAAAGGCTTGCGCTGGTACGGCAAATATGGTATCATAAGGTGCGCTGTTATAGGTAGCCAAGGAGGTGGAACGAATGCCTAACATCAAATCTCAGAAGGACCGCGTCGTGCAGGCTGCTGCAGAGCAGGCTCACAACAAGGCCATTAAGACCAACCTGAAAACAGTCGTCAAGAAGGCAGACGCTGCCATCGATGCTAAAGCCGCTGACAAGGACGCAACTGTCCTGGCTGCTGTTTCCGCGATCGACAAGGCTTGCGCTAAGGGTGTCATCAAGAAGAACACCGCTTCTCGCAAGATCAGCCGTATGGCCAAGCGTGCAAACAAGAACGCCTGATTTACGACAGATCAAGTGATCGACTGACGAACAAAACCTCTGTATCGGGAACCCGATACGGGGGTTTTTGTTTTTCCAGCAGCTGTTCCGGGGGCAGGGGCGCAGGCTGCTCTGCCAGCGCCCAGAACACCCAGCCTGCAGGCACAGCAGCTGCCAGTACCAGCCCGGGCCAGAGCACGGCGGGATATGTAAGTGCCTCGCTGCCGGGCAGGAATACCGCCGCCGTGCAGAGCACGAGGGCTGTCCAGCCCTCCCATAAGATCGTTGCAAGGGTCTCACGCATGACTATCATCTCCTTTTCTGGAAAAGTATACCATACAGAGGGCGCGAATCGGCGCAGAAAAGGACGATGCACGAAAAACGTGTATCGTCCCAGGAAGGGTTCTGCTTCAGTTCTGGTCGTGGCTGCGGCCCACCAGTGAACAGACCACGCCGCAGACAAGGCTGGTGGTGATGCCTGCAGCCGCGGCGGTCAGCCCGCCGGTCAGGATGCCGATGGCTCCCTCTTCGGCAAGGGCGGTGCGCACGCCTTTGGCAAGCAGGTGCCCGAAGCCCAGCAGGGGAACGGTGGCACCGCAGCCTGCAAACTCAGCCAGCGGCGCATACCACCCAAGGGCCGAAAGCACCACGCCCGCCACCACATAGCCCGTCAGGATGCGGGCGGGGGTCAGGGCGGTCAGGTCGAGAAAGAGCTGGCCTACCACGCAGATGGCCCCGCCTGCAACGAATGCCCAGAAATAGTTCATGTGTTCCCTCCGTTCTGTTCCTCTGGGGCAGCAAGCTCCACCAGGTGTGAGATGGCCGGGATGCTCTCCTTCTGCAAAAAGGTGGTCTGGCTCATCAGCGCGCCTGTGGCCAGAAAGAGCACCCGGCGCTGGCCCCGCCGCTCCAGCCGGGGCAGGAGATGTCCGCAGAGCACTGCGGCACAGCATCCCGGCCCCGAAGCGCCGCTGTGCACCGACTGGCCCTCGGCATCATAGAGGAGGGAACCGCAGTCTATATGATTCTTGAGGAGCAGGCCCTCGGCGGCCAGCAGCTCCCGGAACAGCTGACTGCCCACATGGCCCAGGTCGCCGGTGCAGATGGCATCGAACTCCTGCGGCTGGGTGTTGGTATCAGTGAGGTAGCGCAGGAGCGTTGCCGCCGCAGCAGGAGCCATGGCGGCCCCCATGTTGTTGATGTCCCGGATGCCCAGATCCTGCACCCGGCCAAAGGTCACGGCCCGGATGCCAACCCCCTGCCCGGCAGGGCGGAGCAGGCAGGCCCCTGCCGCCGTGGCAGTCCATTGGGCGGTGGGGGTGCGCACGGCTCCGTAGGAAAGCGGGGTGCGGAACTGCCGCTCGGCGGTGCAGAAGTGGCTGGAGGTCATGGCCAGCAGGCCGTCTGCCATTCCGGCGCTGCACAGGCAGGCCCCAACACCCAGCGCCTCGGCCATGGTGCTGCAGGCCCCGAACAGCCCCGCAAAGGGCAGGCCCAGCGCCCGGGCCGCATAGCCCGAAGCCGTGCACTGGGCCTGCAGGTCTCCGGCCAGCAGGAGGCTCACATCCTTTTCGGTGGCGTGGGCTTTTTTCAGGCAGAGCCGTGCCGTCTGCAATTGCAGCTGCGTTTCAGCGGCCTCCCAGCTGGCCTGCCCGAGGCGGTTGTCGCTGTGCAGCTCATCGAACTCTGCCGCCAGCGGGCTTTCACCCTCCTTTTTGCCGCCGATGCAGGCGTGTGCGGCGATGACAGGCGGTTTTGGAAAGATCAGGGTGTCACCCCGGCGGGTCGCCATGAAAAAATCCCCCTTTCAGGGCTGTTTTTCTTTGGAATTTGTGCTATAATAGCGCTCGTGCGATATTCTGCTCCATCCGCTCTGCCGGAAAACTGCAATTTTTGCATCCCGGCAGGCGTATTGTAGACAGAGCGGTCAGCCGCCCAGCAGCCAGAGCACCCCGCCATAGACCACAGCGGCCAGAGTGCCGTACACGATGACCGGCCCTGCAATGGTGAACATCTTGGCTCCGGTGCCGCAGACCCGGCCCTCGGGCTTGAACTCGATGGCGGCGCTGACCACGGCATTGGCAAAGCCCGTGATGGGCACCAGCGAGCCTGCCCCGGCTCTGGCGGCAAGCTTCTGGTAGAGGCCCAGCGTGGTCAGCAGGGCCGACAGCACGATGAGGGTGCAGCTGGTCAGGGTGCCGGCAAGCTGGGCTTCCAGCCCCATGCCAAGATACCACCCGCGCAGCACCTCGCCCAGCAGGCAGATGCCGCCGCCCACGCAGAAGGCCCACAGGCAGTCGGAGCCCAGAGGGGAGCGGGGGCCGACCTGTTTCACCCGCCGCGCGTATTCTTCCGCTGTCATCTTCATCGCTGTCACCTCGGGTTTAGGATGCCCCCGGAGAAACATAATATACAGAAAACGAACCGAGAAAGAAGGTCTCTTATGAATCAGCAGCAACCCATCCACCGCCGCCGCCTGACCCGGGCAGAGATCCGGCGGCGGAGACGCAACCGCGCCATCCGCCGCATCGCCGGGCTGACCCTTGTGGTCTGTGTGGCTGTGGGCGGTGTGTCCTTCCTGCTTTCCCGCCGCAAGGCCCCGGTGCCCACGGCGGATGCCGCCGGGAGCGCCGCCAATAGTGCGGCCGTCAGTCTGCCGTCGGCTGAGCCGGGCAGCAAGGTGGAGAGCAGTGCCGTGAGCGGAGCCGCCGCCGAGAGCGTGGAGAGCCGGGACAACCTGCTGGGCCTGACCGCCGCCGAGGCGAAGGCCATGCTGGCCGACCCGCTGATGATCCTTGTGAACCACACCAATAAGATGCCGGAAAACTACACCTTTGAGACCGCCGAGTGCGGCTCCAAGACCGCAGTGAACAAGACCCTGCAGACCGTGGCCTGCAATGCCTTTCTGGAGCTGCAGAAGGCCGCTGCTGCGGAAAATGTGACCGTCTGGATGCAGAGCGGCTACCGCAGCGTGTCCTACCAGACCAGCCTCTACGAGAAAAAGACCAACTATTATAAGCAGCAGGGCTATGACGATGCCAAGGCGAAGGAAATGGCCGCCGCCGTTGTCAACCCGCCGGGCTACTCCGAGCACAACTGCGGTCTGGCTGCAGACCTGAACAGCCCCGAGCACACCGGCCTGGACGAGGGCTTTGAGAACACGGCTGCTTTCCGCTGGCTCTGCCAGCACGCCGGGGAGTACGGGTTCATCCTGCGCTACCCCAAGGGGGCCGAGGAGAAGACCGAGATCACCTACGAGCCCTGGCACTGGCGCTATGTGGGCGTGGAAAACGCCGCGAAGATCAACGCCAGCGGCCTGTGCTTTGAGGACTATATCGCCGCCCTGCAGCAGATCGCGGGCTGAGCGGCAAAGCGCTGGTGAAGAAACCGTAAAATCTTCTGTCTGCCGTTTGCAATTCGGGCTTTGATATGGTAAGATAACAATGGTTCGTTGTCGGAAACTCTTCCGCGTGGGCGAACCGGTGTAAAACAGATAAAAGAGGGAATAATCCATGAAACTTCGTGCTAAAATCATTCTGACCGCTGCTTCTCTGGCTCTGAGCTGTGCTCTGCTGGCCGGCTGTGGTTCTTCTTCCGGTTCTACCGCTTCTTCTGCCGCGTCCTCTGAGCCTGCCTCCACTGTGCTGAGCCAGGCCTCCAGCATCCCGCTGGGCGAGGACAACAGCACCGATGCCCTGAACGCACCGTTCGAGACCCTGCTGGATGCCAACCCCATCTCCAACCAGTTTGAGATCGCTGCCATGAACATTGAGTACGATTTCAACCTGCCCGCTGAGGATGTGGTGAGCTACAAGGGCGTGAAGAGCAACGACAACGGCGATGCCGGTATGGTGCTGGTCGTGGAAGCTGCTGACGGCAAGGCTGAGGAGGTTGCAAACCAGCTGACTGCTTACCAGCAGGATCAGGTGGCGTTCTACGGCAACTACGCTGAGTTCGCACAGGCCCAGGAAAATGTGGAGAACGCCGTGATCGCCTTCAAGGACAACACCGTGGTCATGGTCATCGCTTCCAACGAGTGCACTGCCGATCTGGACAGCGCGGTGGACAGCGCACTGGGAGAGT
>ENA-OQHF01000799-OQHF01000799.1-human-gut-metagenome-genome-assembly--contig:-NODE-799-length-18037-cov-3.487158_pt1 | contig 18037 bp, 16 predicted proteins | sample MGYA00242559_ERZ504709 | MGnify/ENA primary metagenome ERZ504709 (study PRJEB26092, sample SAMD00036203) | human gut metagenome | host: Homo sapiens | study: EMG produced TPA metagenomics assembly of... | reverse complement strand
TTTCGGTTGTATTTCAGCCAAAAAGGCGCAGGCAAAACCGCATGTTTTCTTATGCGGAGTCGGCCTTCGCGCAGCCCTTCTATATGCTTTCTGAACGGCTTACTCCTCGTCGTCCTCGGTCTCGATGATGCCGTAGCCGCCGTTGTTGCGGCGGTAAACGACGCAGATCGCATCGCCGAAATCGGTGTTGCGGAAGACGAAGAAGCTGTGGCCCAGCAGGTTCATCTGCAAAATGGCCTCCTCCACGCTCATGGGCTTGACGGTGAAGCGCTTGGTGCGCACGATGTCGAACGTGCCCTCCTCGTGGGCCTCGAACTCCTCGGGCAGCTCCGGCAGCACAGCCTCGGCGCGCAGGTTCTTGGCAAGGCGGGTCTTGTTCTTGCGGATCTTGCGCTCGATCTGGGCCGTGGCCTCGTCGATCGCGCCGCGCATGTCGCCGTCCGGGTCCTCACATACCGCGCGGAACAGCGTGCCGTTGGCGCCGCGGAGCATGATCTCGGCGACACAGCGGTTCTTCTTCTCGACGGAGAAGGTGACAGAAGCCTCGGGCTCCTCCTTGAAAAACTTCTCGAGCTTGCCGACCTTTTTCTCGGCATAGGCCTTGACGGAATCGTTCAGGGAGACTTTTTTGCAGGTGTAGGTGAATTTCATAGTGTTGGCTCCTTTCGTTGGTGAGGAAGGAAAGAGAGGGCGAAGGGCTCTTCTGTTTCCTTTTCTGTATCATAGCACAAATGAACGAAAATTTCAAATGAACGATATATGAATTGAGCATTCTTGTACATATTGACAAAATGTAGGGCGCACGACGCGAATTTGACAAAAGGCGGCAGAATGCGGCAAAAGCTCCCATTGACGTTTTGGCGGACGGGCGGTATCATAAGCATCGGAAGCTTTCCAATATCCCACCCATTTGAGCCGCAGGCCATCTTGGCCGGCGGCTCCTTTTTATTTCACGCAAGAAAAAAGCGCCCTCGACGGGCGCTTCAATAATGTTCTCTTTTTAGTTGCTGACGTCATAGAATGTCTTTTTCTCCCGGCGTTACGTAGCCGAGCTGATCGCGCGCAAGCTCCTGCAAAAACTCAGGGTCGTCGGCCTTTTCGAGCGCCGAGGCGAGCGCGTCGTTCTCCTGCTTGGCAGCGTCAAGATCGCTCTGCAGCGCGGTGAGCTGGCTGCGCGCGTCGTCGATCTGGCTCCGCAGATGAATGAGCTGCACCCCTACCAGTGCGATCAGAATTGCGATGACGAGCATCGTGAGAAAGCTGGTGCGCTTTTTGCTTTTTTTGGCCTGCTCTGTCATGCCGATGAGCCTCCTTTTTCCTTGCGCGGCGCAGCGAATAACGGGCGCGGCGCTCATACGACTTATTATAAGCCGGTTCTGGGAAAAAAAGAAGTATCTTTTGCAAAGTTGGCAAGTTACCATAAACTTTTTGGAGCCACCGCAGCGGCGCCGCCGCTAATCGCGCAAAGGAGAACAGCACCTCCGCCCAGAAGGTCCATAGCGGACGGAAAAGCCGTGCGCAGAGCGTGAAGTAGCTCACCGCGCCCAAAAGCGCCGAGCAAAGCATATAGAGCCGCAGCTCGCCCCCGCCGATGCGCAGCGCGAAGAGAAACGTCAGCAGCGCGAACGCCGCGCAGTAGAGAAGATCGAGCGCGCTCGTAAAGCGCCGCTTCGTCGCCCGCCGCAGCCGCACGGCGCGCAGCAGGTCATAGAGGAGAGAAAGGATGAAGCCGAGCAGGAGCGAGGCGAGAAAGCACCGCGCCTGCTCGGAGAGCGACACGCCCACGGTGCCTCAACCCCCGAACAGGCGCGAGAGCAGGCCGCCGCGGCTTGACGGCGCATCCTCAAAGGCGATGGCATCAATGCGCCCGTCGACATGCAGCTCGCCGCCGTCGAGGCTCAGCTTGCCGATGTGCAGGCTGTCGCCCGTGACAACGAGCACGCCGAGCGACGTGTTCATCACGATCTCGGTCTCATCGAAGCGGTCGACATCCTCCACGCCGGAGACCGTCAGGCTCTCGCGGCCGGATAATTCGATGCGCTGGGGAGAAGCGGGGGAAGTGTCGTAAGTCATAGTCAGAACCCGTCCTTTCGCTTTGGGCGCAAAGAAAGCGCCCTCCATACGATAACGTATGAAGGGCGCACCCAAAATAGTACGGTTTACTGTGCGTTCACTTCGCGGTAGAGGAGCGAGGCCTCGCTCTTGCCGGCGGTCTCGGATACATCGAGCACCTCGACCGCGAGCACGCGCTCGCCGAAGTGCAGCGCGATCACGTCGCCGGCCTTCACGTCGTACGACGCGCGGGCGACCTTGCCGTTGACGGTCACGCGGCCGCCGTCGCAGGCTTCGTTGGCCACGGTGCGGCGCTTGATAAGGCGCGAGACCTTGAGATATTTGTCAAGACGCATGGAATTCGTCTCCTTTTCGGAAAAGTGCGGGATCAAAGGGGCTCCACCAACTCAAACGGCGGCGCGATGCGCCGCCGTTTTGATGATGAAAGAGCTTGACTGGGGAATTACTCCGCGACAGCGTCCTTGAACGCCTTACCAGCCTTGAAGGTCGGGACCTTGGAAGCGGCGATGGTGATGCTCTCCTTGGTCTTGGGGTTGCGGCCGGTGCGCTCAGCGCGGTGCTTGGTCTCGAAAGAGCCGAAGCCGACGAGCTGGACCTTCTCGTCGTTCTTCAGGGAGTCGATAATGGTGTCGAGGGCAGCGTTGATCACAACCTCGGACTCCTTCTTGGAAATGCTGGCTTTTTCCGCCACGGCAGCAATGAGTTCAGTCTTGTTCATCGTTTGATCCTCCTGAATAGTGTCCGGAGACGGGGCCTCCGGGGTGTATATGAGCAAAAAGCGTTGCCGCTTTTGGTCATCTGAGTTGTTCCTTGGCGTCGTTCCACAGCGCCATCAGCTCATCGAGCGGGAGAGCGGACATATCCTCGCCGCGCGCATTCACCGTCTCTTCCACCTTGCGGAAGCGCGCGATGAATTTTTCGCAGGTCTTTGAAAGCGCCGCCTCGGGGTCGACGCCGCAGAAGCGGCCGACCTTGACGGCAGCAAACAGCACGTCGCCGAGCTCTTCTTCAAAGTTTGTGCCGTTTTCAACGGCGGAGCGCAGCTCCTGTGTCTCCTCGTCGAGCTTGTCGAGCGCGCCGGAGACATCGGGGAATTCAAAGCCCGCCTTCGCGGCCTTGCTCTGCAGCTTGTCCGCCCGCCAGAGGGCGGGGAGTGAACGGGCGACGGAATCCATCGCGTCGGCCGTGGTGCGCTGGCCCTTTTCCTGCCGCTTGAGCTTGTCCCAGTTGACGAGCACCTGCTCGCTGTCGTCCGCCCGCGTGTTCGAAAACACGTGCGGGTGGCGGAAGATGAGCTTTCGCACCACGTGGTCGGTCACATCGTCGGTCGTGAAGCGGCCGGCTTCCTCTTCCATGTGGATGTTGAAGAGCACCTGCATCAGCACATCGCCGAGCTCTTCTTTCATCAGCTCGGGATCGTCGAGGTCGAAGGCCTCGGCGGCCTCATACGCTTCTTCAAGGAAGTTGCGGCGGTTCGACTCGTGCGTCTGCTCGCGGTCCCACGGGCATCCGCCCGGCGCGCGCAGAATGCGCAGGATGTCGACAAGGTCGTCATATGTGTAGACAGCTTTCTCAGGATAATTTATCATATATTCCCTCTCATTGCAAGGTGTTTTGCGCAATTTCCCTGATTTTTCAGGGGTTTTCAGCGCACGTGCAGGATGTGGGCGAGCTTTTCGCCCTTGGGCAGCAGCGCGAGGTCGTCGCGCGTGACGATCCGCAGTGCGAGGACAAGCGCGACGTACACGATGACCGCCAGCACGACCGCAAGGCCGACGTTCACGATCTGCGTCGTGGTCGCGCCGCCAAGCGCGATATGGGCGGCGAAGAAGCGATAGGAGAATCTGGCGCACACGGCCATCACGAGCGATGCGATCAGCGGCTTGGCAAAGACCTTGAAGTAATTCGGCTTATCCTCCATCGTGCGGTAGACGAAAAAGAGGTTGAGCGACGATACGATCACAAAGCACACGAGCGTGCCGAAGGGAGCGGCGTGGATGTTGATGGACGGCACGGCGGTGAGGTTGTAGTTGAAGATGATCTTGACCACGCCGCCGATGAGCATCGTGAAAACGGGCACATGCACGCGGCCGTAGGACTGCAGGATGGAGTTTGAAATGAGCATCAGACAGACGAACATGCTCGCGATGCCGAGCACGGCTAAAAGCGAGCCGCCGAGCTCGCTGTCATAGCGCGGGTAGCAGAGCTTCATAATGGGCTCAGCCAGCGCCCAGAGGCCAAGGCCCATCGGGAAGGCCATGAGCCCCGTGACGCGCAGCGATGAGTTGATGACGCGCGAGGTATGCACGCGGTCGTTGCGCGCAAGGGAGGCCGACACCGTCGGGATGACGGAGATCGTCAGCGCCGTCATCATCGACGACGGCAGGTTGTAGAGGTTCATGCCCGAGGAATACGTGCCGTAGAGGTGGCGCGTCTCCTTGAGCGTGTAGCCCAGCGCGTTCTGGAGCTGGCCCTGCACGAGCGACGTGTCGATCAGCGTGATGATCGACACCATCGAGGCCGACAGCGTGATGGGGATGGCAATCGAGAGCAGGCGCTTCAAGATCGCGCCGGAGGCATCCGGCGTATCTGTGCCCGGGGTGCGCGGGCGGTGGCGCAAGTAGTCGATGAGCATGTAGACGAGCGCGAGCACCGAGCCGACCGTCACGCCGACGATGGCCGCGGCCGCGGCGATGTAATCCTCGTACCCAAGGCTCACGACGTACATCGAAAGGCCAAGGCCGATGAAGAGCTTGCTGACCGCCTCGATGATCTGCGAGACGGCGGTCGGCGTCATGCGAAAGCTCCCCTGCGCAAAGCCGCGGAACGCGGCAAGGCAGCCGACGCACACAACGCCCGGGGCAAGCGCCTTGATGCCGTAGGCGGCGTTCGGGTTATTGAGAAGCGCCGCGCACTTCTCGTTGCCGAACCACATGATGACAAACGAGAGGACACCGAGCGTTAAAAACGCGGCGAACGACACCTTGAGCACGCGCCGTGCCTGACGCTCGCGCCCGAGCGTCTTCGCCTCCGAGATCATCTTCGAGAGCGCCACGGGAAGTCCCGCGGTCGAGATGGTCAGAAGCACGGCATAGATGTTGTAGGCGTTGTTGAAGTCGGCGTTGCCCGTCTCGCTCAGGATGTTCGCGAGCGGGATCTTGAAGAGCGCGCCGATGATCTTCACGATGACGACGCCGGCGGCCAACACCGCCGCGCCGCCGAAAAAGGACTGCTTCTTTTCCGTAGCCATTAAAATTTCGACCTTTTCCTTTTCGCTGAAATAAACTGTTTTACAGCTGCTCGAGGCAGCCGAGGATGAGCGAGGAGAAATGCGGGGCGGACTGCTCCGCCATCTCGTTGACCTCCTCGCCGGAGAGCGGCTGGGGCAGCACGCCCGCGGCCATGTTGGCGCACAGCGTCACGCCGAGGATCTCATACCCGCAGTGCGCGGCGGCGATGGCCTCCGGCACGGTGGACATGCCCACGGCGTCCGCACCGAGCACGCGCGCGGCGCGCACCTCAGCGGGGGTTTCAAACTGCGGGCCGGGGAAGTACATGTAGACGCCCTCGCGCAGCGTGAGCTCCTGCTCCCTGGCGACTTCCTTGGCAAGCTCGCGCAGGCGGGGAGAGTAGACATTGGACATATCGGGGAAGCGTGTGCCGAACTCGTCGATATTCGGCCCCCAGAGCGGGCCAAAGTCGAAAAGCTTGATGTGATCGGAAATGAGCATCAGATCGCCCGCGGAATACTCGGTGTTCACCGCGCCCGCGGCGTTCGTCACGATCATCGTCTTTGCGCCGAGTAAGCGGATGACGCGGCAGGCGTAGGCGGCGTCCTCCATCGTGTAGCCCTCGTAGCAGTGCATGCGGCCCTGCATGACCGCCACGCGCTTGCCGCGCAGCTCGCCGAAAACGAAGCGGCCCTCGTGTCCCGGCGCGGTGGACGCGCGGAAGTGCGGGATGTCCGCATAGCTCACGCAGGTGCGCGCCTCGACGCGGTCGCCGAGAAAGCCGAGGCCGCTGCCGAGCACCAGCAGCACCTCAGGGCGGAAATCGCCGAGGTGGGCGGCGATCATATCCGCGCTCTCGCAGTAATCATCATAGGTGAAGTGCGGCTTGACCGCGTCGGCGGTAAAGAAATCACTCTTATTCATCGTTATTCTCCTTGTTCGGCGTAAAAGCGGGCGAAGTCCATCAGGTTCGCACGTCGCTTTTCGGGCCGGTCGATGTATTCGCGCGGGTATTTGGCGTTGAACGCGCGGCGGATCTGCCCGCCGCCGACCATCTTGGTCGAGCCGCCCGCGCCGAGCGAAAGGATGGAGTGCAGCTCTTCCATGATGTAGATGTTGTAGAGCCCCGTGCCGCCGGGCTTCGTCCAGCCGACATTTTCAAAGCTGCCGGACATGTACTTCTGGCGGTAGAGGTAATAGGGGGCAAAACCATGTTTACGCAGCGTGGGGTCGGCATAGTCCAGCATTTGCGCGACCTCGTCCGCGCCGGGGATGCGGCTGCCTTCAAGCATGATGCGGCTGCCCTTTTTGAGAGACAGCGTGTGCACCGTGATGTTGTCCGCGCCCATCGAGATGACCTCGTCGAGACTCCTGGCAAAGCCCTCGGGCGTGTCCTCGGGCAGACCTGCGATGAGGTCCATGTTGACGTGCGGGAAGCCCGCGGCGCGCACCTGCTCCATCGCGCGGCGGATGTCGTCCGCCGTGTGGCGGCGGCCGATGGCCGCGAGGACGTTGTCCTCCATCGTCTGGGGGTTGATGGAAACGCGCGTGGTGTTGTGCGCGCGCAGCACGCGCAGCTTTTCGGGGTCGATCGTGTCGGGGCGGCCCGCCTCGATCGTGAGCTCGGCGAGACTTCCAAAATCAAAATTCTGCTCCAATTTTGAGAGCAGACGGTCCATCTGGTCGGCGGTCAGCGTGGTCGGCGTGCCGCCGCCCATGTAGAACGACTTGACGTTCAGCCCCAACTCGCGCACAAGCTGCCCCGCCGCGGTGATCTCGTCGAAAAGCGCCTCTAAATACGGCTCGACGAGCGAGAACGACTTTTCGACGCTCTGCGCCACGAAGCTGCAATACGCACACCGCGTCGGGCAGAACGGGATGCCGACATAGAGCGAGATATCGTTCGGCTCCAGCTCCGCCGCGGCGCGGATGCCGGCGTCCGCCGCCTCAATGGCGAGGCGGGCGCGCGCGGGCGTGACGCAGTAGAGCTCCTGCAATTCCTTTTCCGCACGTTTTTTGCCGCCCTCGCGGATGAGCGAGAGCGCGACCTTGCTGGGCCGCACGCCGGTCAGGCTCCCCCACGCGGGGGAGATGCCGAGCAGGTCCTTCGCCGCGCCGAAAAAGCTGATGCCGACGGCGTGACGGCGCTGTCCTTCTTTTTCATACTCCGTGCCGGAGAGGGGATAGTCGTAGCTGTGGGCGGCGGACTTGCCGTCCACGCCCAGCTCCGTCGTCACCTGCACGCGCTCGTCCTCTTCGGTGAGCGTCACGCGCGCCCAGCGCGTGTCGGCGGTTTTGTCGACCGTGCCGTAAACGGGCTTTTCGCCGGGGAAGAGCGTGAGCAAGCTCTGCTCCAGCGCGTATTTTTCATCATGCCCAATGAGCTCGAGTTTCATGTGGTTTCGTGTCCTTTATCGCAGCGCATGGCGCAGATACGGGTTCATCGCCTTTTCGCGCGCGAGCGTTGTGGAATTCATGTGGCCGGGGTAAACAGTGTAGTCGCCTTCGATCTGGGCGAGACGGCGCAGCGAGGCGAGCATCTGCGCGTCGTTGCCGCCGGGGAGGTCGGTGCGGCCCATCGAGCCCGCAAACAGCGTGTCGCCGGGGAACATCGCGTCGCCGACCAGCAGCGTCACGCCGCCGAGCGTATGGCCCGGCGTGGCGAGCACCTTGATCGTGAGCGAGCCGAGCGGCAGCGTATCGCCCTCGCCATAGTATTTGAGATCGGGGACGAGGTCGGCCATCGGGTAGTGGTAGATGCCGGTGGAGTGGGCGTCGGCCTCGCCGATGTAGACGGGCACGTCCGGCAGCGCCTTTTTGAGCGCAGGCACGGCAAGCGTGTGGTCGCGGTGTCCGTGGGTCAGCAGAATATATTTGAGCGTGACGCCCTCGCTTTTGACGAGCGCGAGCAGTTTTTCCGCCTCGTCGCCCGGGTCGATGAGCGCGGCGGACTTCGTTTCCTCGTCGATGAGCAGGTAGCAATTCGTCTGCAAAGAGCCGACGACAGTGGTGATGACTTTCATGAGAAATACCCCTTTCTTTACTGCTTTTTCGGTGCGTCTAAGTCGGCGGAGTCCACGATCAGCGTGAACGGCCCGTCGTTGAGCGATTCGACCTCCATGTAGGCGCCGAATTCGCCGGTTTCGACATGGTAGCCCTTTTCGCGGCAGATGGCCACGAACTTTTCATACATCGGGATGGCGATCTCAGGCCGCGCGGCGCTTAAAAATTCGGGACGGCGGCCCTTGCGGCAGTTGCCGTAGAGTGTGAACTGCGAAACGATAAGAAGCTCGCCGCCGACATCGTCGAGGGAGAGGTTGATCTTGTCGTTCTCGTCGTCAAAAATGCGCAGCGAGCAGAGCTTGTCCGCCATCTTGCGGCATTTTTCTTCCGTGTCGTCAGGCGCAACGCCCAGCAGGATCAAAAAGCCCCTGCCGATCTTGCCCTTGAGCTCTCCGTCGATCGTAACGGAGGCGTGTTTAACCTTAGTCAATACTGCTCGCATGATGATTCTCCTTTTTATCCCCAAAGGGGGAGTGTCTTTCCGCGCACAGCGCGGAGGGGAAATGCAGCGCGAGAGCGCTGCTGCCCAATGCACCCCCCATTTTCTTTCCGTGGAAAGAAAACGGGCGGTGCCCGTCCAAAAGAAAGGCGTTTACATTGCAAGCGAGCAGCTCGAAGAGCTGCAATGCTTGCCGATTGCACTGCCCATAGCGCGGCGTTGCCGCGTTAGCATTGCTATATGATTTGAGTTGCTTCTATTATCCGCTGTTGCGCAGCCGTTGGCGGCTCTGCTGCCTTACGGATGCGGCACACCCCTTGCGGGTGCCGCTCTGCCCATCTTGTAGAGGTGCAGACTAATTCCCGTCTACCGCCAGTCTCCACAATGCGGCGAGCGCAGCAATGCCGCTATTTCGCAAGCAGTCTGCCGCCAAGGTAACGTCACTCGCGCCTCACGATAGTAAGGCGCGGTTGCAAGACGTAACGAAACGTAGGGATTCATGGCGAAGCCATGTACACCGCACCCGATTGCGCAGCGCGTGCAGCTCTTCAAGCCTCAGACCGGCAATGTGCGGGGTCGAGGGGGAAGGCCCCTCGTCCTTTCTCTTGGGGGTGTAAGGGGGATATTCTCTTTCGAGAAAGAGAATATCCCCCTTTCCCGCGTCCCCACACGGTGTGGGGAAAAGAAGCAGCGCTTCGCGCTGCAAATCCCGTGCCCCTGCGTGGCACGAAAAAATTTAGCCCGCTGGGCGATCCACCTTCATCACTCCGCTGATCTGATGCAGCCGGCGCATGACCGCCGCGAGATGCTGCGCGTCGGAAATAAAAATACTGAGGTGAATGACCGCAAAGCCGTCGGCGGTCGTCGTCGCGTTGATGGACGCCACGCGCGTCTGCGAGGACGAGAGCGCGGCGGAGACGTCGAGCACGAGGTCGAGGCGGTCCTTGGCGTAAATGTCGAGCGCGGTCTGATACGACTCCTTGACGTCCGTGCCCCAGCTCACTTTGATCCAGCGGCCGCGCTCCTCGGGCTTTCTGCGCTCAATGGCGGCGTTGGGGCAGTCGCAGCGGTGGACGGACACACCATAGCCGCGCGTGATGAAGCCGACGATCTCGTCGCCGGGGACAGGCGTGCAGCACTTGGAGAATTTGACCAGGCAGTTCGACAGCCCCTCGACCACGATGCCCTGCTCGCTCTTCGTGCGCTTGGGGACGGCGGGACGCGTCGCGCCGGAGTTGTCCACCGGCACGGTGGCGGCGCGCTCCTCCTTGCGCTGCTTTTCGAGCTTGACGATCTCGTCGTGGATGCGGTTGACGGCCTTCTGCGCGGAAAATCCGCCGTAGCCGATGGCAGCGTACATCTCATCCATCGAGCCGAACGACGTCTTCTTGAGAAGCGCGGCCTCGATGTCCGTGCCGAGCACGTCGCTCATCGGGATGCCGAGGTGCTTGAGCTCTGCTTCAAACGAGATGCGGCCGTTGATGATGTTTTCCTCGCGGCGCTCCTTTTTGAACCACTGGCGAATTTTGCTGCGTGCCTCGCTCGATTTGGCAATCTTGAGCCAGTCGCGGCTGGGGCCGTGCGCGTTTTTCGAAGTCAGAATTTCGACGATGTCGCCGTTTTTGAGCTGATAGTCGAGCGGGGCGATGCGCCCGTTGACCTTCGCGCCCGTCATGCGGTTGCCGATGGCCGAGTGGATGGAGTAGGCAAAGTCGATGGGCGTCGCGCCGGCGGGGAGGTTCGTCACGTCGCCGCGCGGAGAGAAGACGAAGACCTCGTCGGCGAACATGTCGACCTTGAGCGTGTGGACGAATTCCTCGGCGTCGGTGTTCTCCTGATTTTCAAGCAAACGGCGCACCCATTCGTAGTTGTGCTCGCCTGCGTTGCCGGAGATGCCCTGTTTGTACTTCCAGTGCGCGGCGACGCCGTATTCGGCGATCTCGTGCATCTCTTCGGTGCGAATTTGGACCTCGAACGGGATGCCGTCCGCACCGATGACGGTGGTGTGGAGCGACTGGTACATGTTCGGCTTGGGCGTGCCGATATAGTCCTTGAAACGGCCCAGAATGGGACGGTAAAGGTCGTGGATGATGCCGAGCACGTTGTAGCAGTCGGCCACGGTGTCGACGATGACGCGGAACGCGAACAGGTCGAGCACCTCGTCCATCGTCTTATTCTGCGCGTACATCTTGCGGTAGATGCTGTAGGGATGCTTCATGCGGCCGTAGACCTTGAGATACGGGACGTGCTGCTCCTTCAGGCGCTCTTCGATCTGCGCCTGCACACGCTCCATAAAGGCCTCGTGCTCGGACTGCTTGGCCGCGAGCGAGCGGGTGATCTCGTCGTAGCCGACGGGATCCAAATACTTGAGGGACAATCCTCAAGCTCCCACTTGATGCGCTGCATACCGAGGCGGTGGGCGATGGGCGCGTAAATTTCCATCGTTTCGAGCGACTTCTGCCGCTGCGTTTTCCGCCGTCTGGTACTCCATGGTGCGCATGTTGTGCGTCCGGTCGGCCAATTTGATGAGAATGACGCGGATGTCCTTGGCCATCGCCATGAGCATCTTGCGCAGGTTCTCCATCTGCTCTTCTTCCTTGCTGGCGTACTGCACGCGCGTCAGCTTGGAGACGCCCTCGACCAGGTCCGCGACCGCGGGGGAGAACTCCTTGGCGATCTCGGCATACGTGGCGGAGGTGTCCTCGATGCAGTCGTGCATGAGGGCGGCCTCAATGGACTCTGAGTCGAGCCGCAGCTCCTCGGCGATGATCTGCGCGACGGCGAGCGGGTGCGTGATAAACGGCGAGCCGTCCTTTCTGAGCTGACCGTTGTGGTGCGTGTCGGCATAGCGGAAGGCCTTGTCGATCTGGGCAAAGTCTGCGCTCGGGTTGTACTGGTGGATCGTCTCGACAAGGTGGTCGTACATGCCGAGCACGAGCGTCGCCTGCTCGCCGGTCTCCACGCAGGTGCCGGGCGCGACGATCTGGAGGGGAGCCGAAGCGGTATTCTCTTTTAATGCTTTATCCTGTGCTGTCATATCCGAATCGTCTCCTTTAATTACAAAAGAAAGCCGTGCAGGGCGGAAAGGTAGGGGCTCTTGTCAAGCTCAACCTTTTTTTCCGTCCGCCGTCAGGCGGAGCGTGAGGGTCGTGTCCTTGCGCTCGATCGAAAGAAGTCCGCGCTCGGCAAAGACCTGCAAACACATCGCCGTGCGCAGAAACGTCTCCGCACCGACCATTTCCGAGCTCAAATGCCGCAGCAGCGGCAGCATGGGCTCGCTGACGCCGTCAGGCCCGACCTCGCGCTCCAGAACGCGCCACGCGCGCACGAACTGGTCGCGCGAGGGGAGCGCCCGCGCCGCGTCGCGCGGGGAGAGCGTGCCGCCGCTAATCAGCTCGCGGCAGAGGGAGAGCGCCTCATTCTCGCGCCCGCTGGGGTCGAGCGAGGGGCGCAGGTCGATGAGCTGGAGCTGGATGGAGCGCTGGGAGCGGAACTCGTTCACCTGCAGATAGAACGCCGCGTCCACACGCATACCCGCGCACACGCCGCACTCGTCGGCGGTGACGGAGAAGAAAATGCCGTCGAAATTCACGCGGCTTTTCTGTAGTTTCAGCTTTAAGTGCCGGTTCTGGCCCACGCCCTGCACGCTCTCGAGCGTTGCGCCGCGCAGGCAGAAGACGGGGCGGTTGTTGCCCGCGCCGTAGGGCTCGAGGAGCGAAAGTGCCTCGACCTCCTCAAGCGTGATGAGCGAGGGGTGCTGCAAGTCGACGTCGACGTCGAGCATCGACACCGGCGGATGCTCGCCCGTGTGGGCGCGCACATACTGGTTCATCCGCGTGCGGAACGCGGGGATGTTGCGCTCTTCGATCGTAAAGCCTGCGGCGAGCTCATGTCCGCCGAAGCTCACAAGAAGGTCGGAGCACGCTTCGAGCGCATTGAAGAGGTTAAAGCCGCCGTAGCTGCGGCACGAGCCCTTACCCGACCCGCCGGAGAGGTGGATCATAAAGCTCGGGCAGGAGAATTTTTCGGAAAGTCTCGACGCCACAATGCCCACGACGCCTTGATGCCAGTCCTCGCTGGACAACACGAGCGCACTGCGCTCGCTCTCGGGAAGGTCCTCCATCTGCTCGATGGCGCGGCGGAAAATGTCCTGCTCCACGCTCTGGCGCTCGCGGTTGAGCTCGCACAGCTCGCGCGCGAGCTTTTCCGCGCGGACGGGATCGTCGGTGAGCAACAATTCCGCGGCCAGCTCGGCGCGGCCCATGCGGCCCGCGGCGTTGATGCGCGGGGCGAGCACAAAGCCGATCTGGATCGACGAGATGGGGCGCGACGTGAGCCCCGCCTCGCGCAGCAGCGCGTGCAGCCCCGTAAAGTCGCTGCGGTCGATGCTCTCAAGCCCGCACTGCACGATGGTGCGGTTCTCGCCCTCCATGCGCATGACGTCGGCGATCGTGCCGATGGCGGCAAGCGTGCAGTAGCGCGCAAACAGCGCATCCTCGCGCCCCTCGCCAAGGGCCAAAAACGAGCTTGAGCGCGACACCCACACCCGCCAAGTGCTTGAAGGGATACGGGCAGTCGGGCCGATGGGGGTCGACGACGGCCACGGCGGCGGGGAGCTGCTCCTTGCACTCGTGGTGGTCGGTGATGACAAGATCGACGCCGAGCGTCGCGGCGTAGGCCGTCTCGTCCACGCCTGTGATGCCGCAGTCGACCGTGACGATCAGCGTCACGCCGGACTCGGAAAGTGCGCGGATGGCGTCACAGCCGAGGCCGTAGCCCTCCTCGATGCGGCGGGGGATGTGCATCGTCAACATCCGCCCCGCGCGAGCGGAGATAATCGGTCAGAAGGCAGGTCGAGGTGATACCCGTCCACGTCGTAGTCGCCGAAGACCGCCAGCTTTTTCGCCGTTTTCAAGCGCCCAGCAGGATGCAAAGCACTGGTTTGGAACGTTCTCCAGCCACAAATCATCCAGATATTGGGCGTGCTTCAGCAGGGGCTGAAGGTTTCCTCGGAAGGCAGTTGCCATCATTCCATAGTCATGATATGCACTGTCCTCCGGGCGAAGGCGGCTGGTGATGCCAAGCCACAAAATGCTGCCCAGCGTAATGGCTCTGTGCAGGTCCTTGCGGAACCATTCGGGACGGTCTTTTTCTTCCGCCCAGCTTCTGGGGTTTACCATATTGACCTGCGTAAACTCCGGGAAGGTATACTTGAACACATTATAGTGTTCATCATACTCAGCGCCATTCCAGGTCAGATTTCCCCAAGTATAACTGCCGTAAATATCGCCGCAGTTCTCGGTCATGATGTAGGCGTTCGGGTTATAGGCCCGCAGGCGCTCCAGCAGGTTTTTCAGCACATATACATAGCCGTTGTTGAACTCCCCGATATTGTCATGCGAGTGCTCGCTGCAATAGCACGGGAAAGGCTCTGCCGATGCAAGCTGATCCAGATAAATACCGTCGCAGCCATACGCCTTTACGCAGAATTCTGCCGTATCCAGCAGATACTCTCTCCACAGGGCGTCCGAGGGGCAGTTCACAGTGAAATGTTCCGGACCATAGGTTTCCCGGTACATCTCGCCCTTCTCGTTCCGCATGGCCATCTTCTCGCCAACCAGCTTATGGAAGTCCGATTTCAAATCAAATATGCGCGCGTTGATATACAGCGTGGACATACCGCCATGATTGCGGACATATTCCAGCCCGCGCCGGAATTCCATGGCGCTGCCGAGTTCCATATCGGGATAATACTCCGGATAAAAGGAGTCAAAGCCCGTGCGGTTCCAGCTTGCAATAAACATATGCCTTGCGCCCCATGCCTTGCCTGCCTCAAACATAGCCGGGATGTCTTTGAAGGTATGCTCCACCTTGCCGGTACGCTTAAAGTTGTAGCACTGGTTCAGGGCATATTCGTTTTGTAAATACTCGGGGTTATGGTCAAAATCCAGATAAGGAGCGATGTATTCCCGATACACCTTCGAGCCATAATGCCAATCCTTGTCGGAAAGGCATACAACATAATCCCCGGTCTGATAGGTTTCCCCTTGCTTGATTCGGAAATATTTACGGAAGGCAAATGCCATCCAAGGATTTTCTCTGTCGCCGCTGGTTTCTGCTATAACGCCGGTCACCGGGAATCGGGGGTCATGGCTGCCAATATAGAATCCACCGCAACTATTGTAATAGTACATCCAGCTCATGGAGGCTAAGCCGCAGTAATTGATCTCACGGCGATAGATATCCTCAAAGGGTACGCTGCAGCCACGCCAGAAAGTCATACGGTTCTCGGCGTAATTATATACCGGATCTTCTGTTTTGTCACCTGCGTGGTGCGGGTAAATGAGATAATCTTTCTGTCCGTTGCCCAGATAGATGCCGCCCAAGTGCGGCATCAGAATCTCGGTCACATCGATTGTGCTGTGATTGCAGATTTCTGCAGAAAACACCAGACGATCCTGCTCGCAACGGCAGGTCACCTTTGCGGAAATGTCATATTCTCCGAAGGAATCATAGCTCAAAATCAGCGCGTCAGGGGCTTCTGCCACGTCAGAAATATGCCCCGACAGTTTGACCCGTTCGCCGTTCTTCAAGCCATAGAGTTCAATCAACGGGTCGCGCGGCGCGCAGCGGACATAGTTGGTATTGGTAGAAAGATTCCACAGTTCCGTGAAATTTCCGATCTTACGGTCGAAACAAGCCCTGATTTTATCGGTTCTCAATTCCATAGCAGTATACCTTATCAATAACCAAATTCGTTGTAGCGTTCCAGCGCCTCACCGTTGATTTTGGGAGCATTCGGCATATGGTTGGAGATATAGACACTAGGTTTCAGACCCTTTGCCAGAAGCTTTTCCACCACTGTGCTTTGCAGCGCCCACATCAGATAGCTGGCGCTGATACCGCTTGCCGGGCAGATACTCTGTCCCAACGCAGGCACATCGACCAGCGTATCACCATAGTTCGTGCAGTTATCAATGCAGTAGGTACACGCCTCAAATAGGCGCTTTCCGCTGGGGTGCTTGCTTGTCAGGTGGCTGGAGTATTCGACAGACGTCAAAGCGATTGTGGCACAGCCCATCTCGTTCGCCTTAATTGCAAGGTCTACCGGGAAGTAGTTGTATCCCGATACTGAACCGATCATAATGACATCTTCCGGCAAAACATTGGCTCTGCCCAGCACATAATCCGCAAATCCGGGAATGCTGTCATATCCGATGATACCGCGCGCCGGAGAAGGGCGATACCGCACCGGGTTCTGGATTTCGCAGGTGATCTTGATGGGCTTTATCGCCATCATACCGCCGGTTCGACCGACGGCCTCAAACATCAACATATGCCCGGTGTCCATAATATGCCATGCGCCGCCTTTTTCCAGGCGATTCGCAATTTCATCGGCAGCTGCAAGAATCGTTTCCCGCTGGGTGTTTTCTGCCTTGGTCAGCACGTTTTTCATGGCAGAAAAATACTCATCCATTAACATAGGTTGTCCCCCATTCAGCTTGTATATTTTTCAAAAAGTCTTCACGCGAATCCATGCGGCCGACAATCTCGTACATCACAAAAAGTGCCGCGCCGACAATGGGTTCAAACATAGGTTTCCTGTAACTGCATTGCGGCAGTTTCTCTTTTAAGGCAGACTCAAAGCGTTTCGTAAAAATGTCGCCCATATGGCTGGTTCCGCCAAGTAAGGATACCGGCAGTTCATCGTTTCCTACACGCCTTGCCACGGCAGCCGCCAAGTCTGCCAGACATACAGATGCCTCATCCAGAATTCCCAGCGCATCTATGTCCCCTGCCTTGGCAGCTTCTGCCACCGTATAAGACAGCTTTGCTATTTTTTCCCGTGTAAAGTCCGGTTTATATGCGCCCTGCCTTAACGACGGGATACTCTCCATATGCAGCTGCTTCAGTGCCAGCGTTTGCAGCAAGGTGTTGGTACTGCCGCGATCCCATTGCTGTGTGATCCTGTCCAGACACATCAGCCCCATATGGTAACCGCTGCCTTTGTCGCCAAAGAGTGGTCCCCATCCGCCGACGGATATCCAACTTCCCTTTTTATCTCTGCATACGGCAAAGGAACCCGTTCCGGATAAAACGGCAATGCCTCCCGGTTCCCCCAAGGCTCCGTAATACGCGTTATACTCATCGCCTAATACCATCAGCCTCGTTTTCGGGAAACGATCACGCACCGCATTGGCGGAATTTTTTGAAGCCGGGAATGAACAGACAGATTTCATTCAGATCCGTATCCCGGATACCTGCCTGTTGCAGACAATCCGAGATGCCGCCGCACACAGCATCTGCAGCGGCATCCGGGTTTATAAAAATGGCATTGGTTCCCTGGGTCTTGCTGAAGCCATGTATATGTCCGGACAGATCAAAGAGCATATATTCTGTTTTGGTTCCCCCGCCGTCACACACCAAATACATGGTCATTACCTCCATCCATCAGGAAAGCGCCGGATTCTTGTGCGGTACAGTGCAACAGCTTTGGCGTTAAACTCATCGCCACCGGGAATATTGGCACTGCGCAATATCGGGGGAATTTCGCCGTTTTTTCAAGTACAGGTTTTCGATTTTCAGAACAATTCTCTGTGCGATAAACAGGCTGCCGAAGGTAGAGGCACCTCCCGTCACCTGATTGGTTCCGGGAACGGTAAAGATGCCATCTCCAAAGGGCGCATGGTTATCGATCACGATATCCGACACATCACACAGATGCTTTCCGATGGCACTGCGCGGTTTCAGCTGCTCCGAGACCGTCTTAGACGTGACGCATACAACCGTCAGCCCCTTTTGCTTTGCGTACAGCGCCATGCTTTCAACCGGCACGGTGTTGATGCCTGTGTTGGAAGAGATGATGATCGTGTCGCCCTTTTGCAGGGATGCCTTGCCCAAGACCTCCGCAGCCTTGCCGGATTTGCGTTCCATCTGTGTGCTGGTTATCGCGCCGGTGTGGAGCATCAACTCATCCGATAAGATTGGGTTAATGGGAACCAGTCCGCCGCTTCGATAGAACATCTCCTCGACGATCATGTGGGAATGACCTGTTGAAAAGACGTGCAGCAAACCACCGTTTTTGATGGAATGGTAGGCTGCCTCCGCGGCTGCTTCCATCGGTTCCTGCTCCTGCTGCTCGATGCGATTCAGCATCTCATAGATTTTGGACAGATAGCTTCCGTCAGGCAGGAGTTTTTCTGTCATAAGGCCCTCCTTTCTAAAAAAGGGC
>ENA-OQHF01000798-OQHF01000798.1-human-gut-metagenome-genome-assembly--contig:-NODE-798-length-18041-cov-3.804120_pt1 | contig 18041 bp, 15 predicted proteins | sample MGYA00242559_ERZ504709 | MGnify/ENA primary metagenome ERZ504709 (study PRJEB26092, sample SAMD00036203) | human gut metagenome | host: Homo sapiens | study: EMG produced TPA metagenomics assembly of... | reverse complement strand
CAATCGCAAATATATGTATTTTGATTTAAATAGGATAATATATTTTAATATTTTTTTATGGTGAACCTGTTGAAAGTCAAAACTATACGGAATTTTATTAACGTAGTTAAAATAGGAATTGTCTTATTTAAATATTGGGCGGATAGATCAAATCTATTTGTTTATCGCATTCCTGTGTGTTGATTTGTTTAATTTGATTTCAACAGTAAATCTACTTGAATATCAAAATGAATAAAAATATTTTTTAGACATATTTTATTGCTTGTTGTATGTTTATTCGTTTGTGGGCTATTCGTTTTTCAGTCGGAAAAGTATCGTTTGCAGAGAGGAGATATAGTAAATTAAGGTAAGATAGGAAGGATTTCGCCTAAAATGTCTATCTTTGCAATCCAATAACAAATAAGTGTACGTACATATTATGAATATAGAAGAAAAACTCACCACGTCCATTATCAGCGCTATCAAAACGTTGTACGGACAGGATGTACCCGGAAAAATGGTACAACTGCAAAAGACTAAGAAAGAGTTTGAAGGACATCTTACTTTGGTTGTTTTCCCTTTTCTGAAAATGTCTAAGAAGGGGCCTGAACAGACCGCACAGGAAATAGGCGGATACCTGAAAGAGCATGCTCCCGAATTGGTTTCAGCCTACAATGCAGTGAAGGGCTTTCTTAATTTGACAATTGCTTCGGATTGTTGGATTGAACTTTTGAATTCTATTCAGGCTGCTCCCGAATACGGTATTGAAAAGGCTACGGAAAACTCTCCGTTGGTGATGATTGAGTATTCTTCTCCCAATACAAACAAGCCGCTTCATCTGGGTCACGTCCGTAACAACCTGTTGGGAAATGCCTTGGCAAATGTCATGGCGGCAAATGGCAATAAGGTGGTCAAGACCAATATTGTGAATGACCGTGGTATCCATATCTGTAAGTCCATGCTGGCCTGGTTGAAATATGGTAACGGTGAAACTCCTGAATCATCGGGCAAGAAAGGCGACCACCTGATTGGTGACTACTACGTAGCTTTCGACAAGCACTACAAAGCTGAAGTAAAAGAGCTCATGGCTCAATATCAGGCTGAAGGTATGAACGAAGAAGAAGCAAAGGCAAAAGCTGAAGCAAACTCTCCGTTAATGCTGGAAGCACGCGAAATGCTTCGCAAATGGGAAGCTAATGACCCGGAGGTACGTGCCCTTTGGAAGAAGATGAATGACTGGGTATATGCAGGTTTCGATGAAACTTACAAAATGATGGGAGTAAGCTTCGACAAGATATACTACGAATCACAGACTTACCTTGAAGGAAAGGAAAAAGTAATGGAAGGTCTGGAAAAAGGACTGTTCTATCGCAAGGAAGACGGTTCTGTATGGGCCGACCTGACTCCGGAAGGTTTGGACCACAAATTGCTGCTCCGTGGTGACGGTACTTCTGTATACATGACACAGGACATCGGTACTGCCAAGCTGCGCTTCCAGGATTATCCTATCAACAAGATGATTTATGTGGTAGGTAACGAACAGAACTACCACTTCCAGGTATTGTCTATCCTGCTCGACAAGCTGGGCTTCGAATGGGGTAAAGACCTCGTACACTTCTCTTATGGTATGGTGGAACTGCCGGAAGGTAAGATGAAGAGCCGTGAAGGTACAGTAGTAGACGCCGACGACCTGATGGAGGCCATGATTGAAACAGCCAAGGAAACCAGCAACGAACTGGGTAAACTGGACGGACTGACTCAGAAAGAGGCAGACGACATCGCACGCATCGTAGGTCTGGGTGCCTTGAAATATTTCATCCTGAAAGTAGATGCCCGCAAGAACATGACCTTCAACCCGAAAGAGTCTATCGACTTCAACGGAAACACCGGTCCGTTCATCCAATATACATACGCACGTATCCAGTCTATTCTGCGCAAGGCAACAGAAGCCGGATTCAGCATCCCGGCTGTCATCCCAAGCGGTATTGAACTGAGTACGAAAGAAGAAGGTTTGATTCAAATGCTGGCCGACTTTACCAACGTAGTGAAACAGGCTGGAACAGATTACAACCCATCTATCCTGGCAAACTATGCTTACGACCTGGTAAAAGAATACAACCAGTTCTATCATGACTTCAGCATCCTGCGTAAAGAAAATGAAGCCCTGAAAATATTCCGTCTCGCTTTGAGCCAGAATGTAGGCAAAGTAGTCAAACTGGCTATGGGCTTGCTGGGTATCGAAGTACCTGAACGTATGTAATTACAATCTTGTATATCAGGTGGCTGGCAAAGGAGTGGACCACACTCCTTTTGCACAGCCACTTTCTTTTTAAAGACCATCTTATGGCTAAACAAAAATTCTACGTGGTCTGGAAAGGAGTGAATCCGGGTATCTATTCTTCATGGACCGACTGCCAACTGCAAATACAAGGCTATAAAGGGGCTATATATAAGTCTTTTGACTCACAGGAAGAGGCAGAACATGCCTTTGCGACTCCTGCTTATCAGTACATGAACCGCCACCGTGCATCGTCCTCAGAAAAAACCGAGGTACAACTCCCCGAGAACTTCAACTTGAACTGCCTGGCAGTAGATGCTGCCTGTAGCGGTAACCCCGGGCCCATGGAATATCGCGGAGTGTACCTGCTGACAGGACAGGAAATCTTCCATTTCGGACCGGTTTACGGAACCAACAATATCGGAGAATTCCTGGCCATCGTTCACGGACTGGCACTTCTTAAACAAAAGAACCTGAACATGCCCATCTATTCCGACAGCCGTAATGCCCTCTCCTGGGTGAAGCAAAAAAAATGCAAGACCAAACTGGAACGTACTGAAAAAACAGAAGCGCTCTTCCAGTTAATTGAACGGGCTGAAAAATGGCTGAAAGAAAATACTTATACCACTCCCCTGCTCAAGTGGGAGACTGACGTATGGGGAGAAGTCCCCGCTGACTTCGGACGTAAATAATCAAAAACTCAAACAGATGAAAAAGAGACTTACATATCTGGGATGCTTTTTCGCCAGCATACTGGGGTATTTCCTGCTTCAGAAACCTGTGTTCATGCTTTATAACGGTGCATGTGAGAAAGGAACCGCTTTCACAGACTACCTCCGGGTATTGTTCCATGGCTTTACGCTTGATGCTGCTACCACCGGCTACCTGACGGCTATTCCCTGGCTGGTTATTCTCTGTAGTATATGGTTCCGCCGTTTTCCTCTGAAGAAGATACTTATCGGCTACTACGTCTTAATCAGTCTGGCTACCACACTTATCTTCATTGGCGATATGGCCCTCTATCCGTTCTGGGGATTTAAACTGGACGCTTCCATCTTCCTCTATCTGGACTCACCAAAGAATGCCATGGCCAGCGTATCCTTGGGATTTATTCTGATACGACTGCTGTGCATCCTCATCTTATCAGCCTTAGTAACATGGGGGCTGTACAAAATTACCCCAGCCAATCTGCCACAAGTCCAGAAGCGCATTGCTGGTAGTCTGATAACCATTCTTTTAGGAGGTGTCATCTTCATCATCATACGAGGAGGTGTAACCGAATCCACCAGCAACGTAGGACAGGCCTATTTCTGCAATGATGAATTTCTGAATCATTCTGCCATTAACCCGGATTTCAGCCTACTATCCTCCATCAGTAAGACAACCGATTTTGCCCAGCAATTTAATTTCTTCGATGAAGAAAAACGGGCCGACTTATTTGAAGGATTGTATGCAGACACGGGAGAAAATGAAGTTTCATTACTCACTACCAACCGTCCCAATGTACTGATAATTCTCATGGAAGGTTTTGGAGGAGTATTCGTAGAATCATTAGGAGGAGTACCTGATGTCAGTCCGAATCTGGAGCGTCTGAGCAAGGAAGGAGTTTTCTTTACCAACTGCTACGCCAACAGTTTCCGCACCGACCGAGGCACAGTCTGTACCTTCAGCGGTTACCAGAGCTTCCCCACTGTTTCCGTCATGAAATCTCCGGCTAAAAGCCGTACCTTGCCTTCGATTGCCGAAAAACTGCGGGAACAAGGTTACGCCACGGATTTCCTGTATGGAGGTGACATCAACTTCACCAACATGAAAAGTTACTTACTGGGCAGTGGATACCAACAGTTAACAGCAGATGTAGATTTCAGTATGGAAGAACGAAAAAATCCATGGGGAGTAAACGATGATATTACTTTTGAGTACCTCTACCGTCAAATAAAAGAACGGAATACCAACCAGCCCTGGCATACAGCTTTCCTTACCCTGAGCAGCCATGAGCCGTTTGAAGTACCTTATCATCGTCTGAAAGAAAAGATTCCCAATGCCTTTGCCTTTACTGATGATTGCTTGGGGAAATTTATCGATAAGCTCAAGGCTCTTCCTCAATGGAAAAACCTGCTTGTCATCTGCCTGCCAGACCATGGTTTCTATTATCCGGAAGAAGGACTGGTGCACGACCCGCGTATTCATCATATTCCGATGCTGTGGTTAGGAGGCGCCATCAAGCAGCCTATGGTCATAGACAAACTGATGAACCAAAGTGATATGGCCGCTACCCTACTGGCACAATTGGGAATCAGCCATAAGGAATTCAACTTCAGCCGTAACGTGTTAGGAAAAGACTATAACTATCCGTTTGCTTACTACACCTATAACAACGGATTTGCTTTCCGCGACAGCACCGGCACGACACTGATAGATAACAATTCCGGCAAGGCATTAATAGAATCCCAAGCTCCGAACGAACGACGCACAGAACTGGGGAAAACGATTCTACAATCTTCTTATGACGATTTGGGAGCGCGATAAATTTTTACTCCACAAACATCACTTTCGATGCATCACGCGGTTTAGCAGCCGGTGATTCATCTGGATATCCGAAGGCTATGCAATACAACAATTCATAGCCTTCAGGTATATTCAGGCGCTTCAGATAGTCTGCTGCCTGAGGCTCCGTCTTCATAAAGCGTATGGGGCTTCCCAAACAGCAGGAACCGATACCCATTGACCAGGCCGAAAGAATCATATTTTCTCCCAACAGTCCACAGTCTATCTGCGACATATCATACGAAGTATCGTTGGCAATAAATACTACCGTAGGTGCATTGCGGAACATATTCTTGAATCCCGGATCTTCTGCCACTTTGGGATTCACTTTCTTATACACTTCTGTAATACCATTGATAAACTCCGGATTGTCCACCACGCGTACTGCCCATGACTGTTTATTCTGTCCGTTGGGTGCATGAATACCACAGTCCAGAATCATCTGCATTGTATCACGGTTTACCGGCTGCGGCAGATATTTTCGCACACTCCGTCGTGTCATGATAGTTTCAATCACCTGATTCTTAGCCGAAGACTTATCAACCGCAGGGGTCTGTTCCGTCTGCGTCTGTCCACCACAGCTGGAGAGGCACAATAACCCTGCTCCTAACATTGAATAAATTACTTTTTTCATAAACTCTTATTTTCACCTAGTTATTTCACCCCTAATTCGGCAAATCCCATCGGTTCGCCCGCACGAATCATACGCGTAGCCTTCAACTCTATATAACGGGCTTTTACCGGAGTAAAGAATACCGACTGCATCACCGGATTATTCTGTATATTTGAGAACTCACCCGCTTTTACCAACTGATTCACTGCCTCCTTGCTTGTGCCAACCCGTATCTCATAATTGGCAATCAAACCCTTGTTAGGTTCACCCTGATCAGGCAAGAAATGAAGAGAAGAAACCATACGTTCCTCCTGCAAATCAATCAACAAACGGTCACCTTCTACAAAACAAGTGGTCTGTGATTGCTTGTCAGAAGCCTTTGCTGACTCTTCAGCTTTTACATCCGGCAAAAGGTAAGGTACTGATTCAATGTCTTCCACCTTCTCTACAAAGGAATCGGATACATTACCTGCATCATACACTCCTACGTTACTCAAACAAAGCGGACCACGTGCATCCGTAATCCGAATACGCATACCTTTTGTTTCCACCGTTTCAAAACGTAACAGACGTTTGTATCCAATGGTAGTCGTTTCTTCATTCAGTTTCACCGGAAGCCATGTATCTTTATCAAGATATTCCACCACAAATGCCTTTACACGCTGTCCCAACGGAATATATTCCTGAAGCATCATACGGTTCATCCGAGTAGGCGTATCAAACGAGAACTCGATATCAGCTGTAGTTACCCCGTCTTCCGTAGCCCAGTAAGTATCAAAATTATCATCGGTCAAGGCAGATGCCACAAAATCTCCTCCACGTTCATTTGAAACCTTGGGAGTCATTCCTGCCACCAGATTCGTCTTCAACTGCTGCTGAATCATCTCATGGAAACGAACCGCATTGGCAGAATCTACCGGATGAATCAGTCCTCTCCGGTCTACCGGGAAGTTCAACAACAAAGTGGCATTATGCCCCACACTGCGGTAATACAAATCCACCAGCTGATCCGGACTTTTTACCCTGTCATCTTCCTCCGGATGATAGAACCATCCCGGACGGATAGACACATCACACTCTGCAGGCACCCACTGATTTCCATCCGGATGTCCATACTGCAATTCCATAGCTCTTATCATATCCCGGATGCACCTCTCCCTTTCGCAGGAATGACCAGTTGGTAGCCCCGGCAAAACCTTTCTCATTACCTACCCAACGGCAACCAGGTCCTCCATCCGAGAAAATGATGGCCTGAGGCTGAATACTATCCAGCATTTCATAAATACGAGGATAATTATAATAGTTCTTGCGATCGATGGTACGTATGTCCTTGGCACCGCCATACCATCCGTCACCACCATTCGCTCCGTCAAACCATACTTCAAATACCGGTCCATAGTTTGTCAGCAGGTCATGTAACTGTGCATAAAAGTAAGGCAAATACTCAGGTGTACCATAATTAGCCTGATGGCGATCCCATGGCGAAAGATAAACGGCAAACTTAAGACCATATTTCTTACAAGCCTCCGACAATTCTTTCACCACATTTCCCTGTCCGTTTTTCCACGGAGAGTTTTTCACACTATAGTCTGTACCTTCAAACGGCCACAAACAGAATCCGTCATGATGTTTGGCAGTAAGAATCACTCCTTTCATACCAGCTTTCACCAGCGTCTGTGCCCATTGCTCACAATCCAGATTCGTCGGATTAAACGTTTTCGGATCCGTATCTCCATATCCCCATTCCCGGTCATTAAACGTGTTCAAACCGAAATGGATAAAAGCATACGTTTCCATCTGCTGCCATTCCACCTGCTTGGGTTCAGGTACAGGAAGAATCGGTTCAGGCGGAAGCACCTTGCCGGATGTACACGACAAGCAACAAGCTACAACTGGAATAGATAGAAGATGAATAGACTTTTTCATAATTAATTAGATTTACGAATTAAAACTACGACCAAAGATACAAAAAAAGCGGCTTCCCGAAGGAAACCGCTTTCATATTTAAGATTTTGTAAGTCTGAATTACAATTTCGGACCAGCAGCAACCAAAGCCTTACCAGCTTCGTTACCTGTAAACTTAGCGAAGTTCTTGATGAAACGTCCAGCCAAGTCTTCAGCTTTCTTAGTCCATTCAGCAGCATCAGCGTAAGTGTCACGCGGATCCAAGATTTTCGGATCAACACCCGGCAATTCTGTCGGAACAACGAAATCGAAGTAAGGAATAGTCTTAGTAGGAGCTTTTTCGATAGAACCATCCAAGATAGCGTCGATGATACCACGAGTATCACGGATAGAAATACGTTTGCCAGTTCCGTTCCAACCAGTGTTAACCAAGTATGCTTTTGCACCAGTCATTTCCATCTTCTTAACCAGTTCTTCTGCATATTTAGTAGGATGCAAGCTCAAGAAAGCAGCACCGAAGCAAGCAGAGAATGTCGGAGTCGGTTCAGTGATACCACGTTCTGTACCAGCCAACTTAGCAGTAAATCCAGACAAGAAGTAGTACTGAGCCTGTGCAGGATTCAAGATAGATACTGGAGGCAATACACCGAATGCATCAGCTGACAAGAAGATAACTTGTTTAGCGTGAGGACCCTTAGAGATAGGTTTCACGATGTTTTCGATATGGTGGATAGGATAAGAAACACGAGTGTTTTCAGTTACGCTCTTATCAGCGAAGTCAATCTTACCGTTAGCGTCTACTGTTACGTTTTCCAACAGAGCGTCACGTTTGATTGCGTTGTAGATATCTGGTTCAGATTCTTTATCCAGGTTGATAACCTTAGCGTAGCAACCACCTTCGTAGTTGAATACACCTTCGTTATCCCATCCGTGTTCGTCATCACCAATCAACTTACGTTTCGGGTCTGTAGACAAAGTAGTCTTACCAGTACCAGACAAACCGAAGAAGATAGCTGATTCAGTTTCTTCCATGTTAGTGTTAGCAGAACAGTGCATAGAAGCGATACCACGCAACGGGTTGAAGTAGTTCATCATAGAGAACATACCTTTCTTCATTTCACCACCGTACCAAGTGTTCAGGATAACCTGTTCTTTAGTAGTCAAGTTGAACACAACTGCAGTTTCTGAGTTCAGACCCAGTTCTTTGTAGTTTTCAACTTTAGCCTTAGAAGCGTTGTAAACAACGAAGTCAGGTTCGAATGATTCCAATTCTTCTTTAGAAGGACGGATGAACATGTTAGTTACGAAGTGAGCCTGCCATGCAACTTCCATGATAAAACGAACTTTCAAACGAGTAGCTTCGTTAGCACCGCAATAACCATCAACAACGAACAATTTCTTGTTTGACAATTCTTTTGCAGCCAAGTCTTTCAATACATTCCAAGTTTCTGTAGTAACAGGCTTGTTGTCGTTTTTATATTCTTCAGAAGTCCACCATACAGTATTTTCACTTGTAGCGTCTTTTACCAAGAATTTATCTTTAGGAGAACGACCAGTGTAGATACCAGTCATTACGTTTACTGCACCCAGTTCAGTTACCTGACCTTTTTCGAAGCCTTCCAAACCAGCTTTTGTTTCTTCTGCAAACAATACATCGTAAGAAGGATTGTGTACGATTTCTACGGTTCCAGTGATACCGTACTTAGTAAGATCTAAATTTGCCATTGTTCAAATGATTAATTTGGTTATTATATCAAATGTTTATTGTCTAAATCTGTAAGCCTAATCCGCTTTTCTGCTCTTCAACATCTCCTTGTTTTAGGCGTCTACAAAGTAGTAGATATTTTTAATCAAAGTAAGTTATTACAGAAAAAAATCCGTAATCATTTAAAGATTTATACTTGTGTAACAAAATTGCCAAATCCACTTTACAAATCAATTTTATTTTGTTTCTTTGCAAACTGGATTAAATAATAAAACCCCCTAAGAACCTGAAATGTTTATGAAAATAATCAACTTTAACCAAAGCAACAGCCTTTTCAACCAGTTCCTTTCTGAAATCCGTGATGTGCATATACAAGGTGACCGCATCCGCTTCCGCCGCAACATAGAGCGTGTAGGCGAAATCATGGCATACGAAATCAGCCGGACGCTTCCTTACCATCCGGTATCCGTACAAACCCCATTGGCTACAGCCGTAGAGAATGTACCTTCCGAGCAACCTGTGGTAGCCACCATCCTGCGTGCAGGACTTCCGCTTCATCAGGGCTTCATCAACTATTTTGACCATGCGGAAAATGCCTTCGTATCGGCCTATCGTAAATACATCAACGAAGATAACTTCGACATTCACATTGAATACATCGCTTCTCCACGACTGGACGGAAAGATTCTGATTCTGACCGACCCGATGCTGGCTACCGGCAGTTCCATGGAACTGGCATACGAAGCCTTGCTTACCAAGGGAGAACCATCTCATATACACATTGCTTCAGTCATTGCCAGTCGTCAGGCCATCGAGCATATCAAAAAGGTGTTCCCTACTGAAAAAACCACCGTATGGTGCGGCGCCATCGACCCGGAACTGAATGCCCATTCCTATATCGTGCCGGGACTGGGAGATGCAGGCGATTTGTGTTATGGAGAAAAAGAATAAAGACAAAAAAGGAGCCAGACGAAAAAATCACTGGCTCCTTTTCTTTTTATCATGTCAGATTTATTTAATCTCCCACGTATCATTCGTTTCCAGCAATTCGGCAAACGTGTGATACTTTTTCTTGGCTGAAACCTCTTCAATCTGGGCTTCTACTGCCTCATCGTATGTCGGTGCATCCACATCACGAATCACACCCAAGGCTATCGGGAAATCCGGGCCTTCCATCAGCGCAAGTTTCAACTGAAGGGTGTGATCTTCACAATGGGCATCGTGCACTAAGATGTCTTTTTCCGTGATACCGTTCTCACCCAGTTTCACCACTTTCAGCCCGAAGCCTTCCTGCATCAGACCGAATTCTTTGTTCGGACCAAAGAGCATAGGCTTACCGTGCTCCAGATAAATCGCATTGCGTTCACGATCTTCCTTCTTGGCTACGGCATTATGCGTACCGTCATTGAAGATGACACAGTTCTGCAATACTTCCACTACCGACGTACCTTTATGACGGGCAGCTGCTTTCAGCACTTCCACAGAGGGGCCGCCATCTACTGCCGCACAACGGGCAAAGAAACGGCCGCGAGCTCCGAAACACAAATCTGCCGGACGGAAAGGATCTTCCACCGTACCGTAGGGAGAAGATTTACTTACAAACCCACGGGCTGAAGTCGGAGAATACTGTCCCTTGGTCAATCCGTAAATACGGTTATTCAACAGGATGATGTTAATATCTACATTACGACGGATAGCATGGATAAAATGGTTACCACCGATGGCCAGGCCGTCACCGTCACCGGAAATCTGCCAGATAGTAAGATTCGGATTAGCCACCTTGGCTCCCGTAGCAATGGCAGCCGCACGTCCGTGAATGGTGTGCATGCCATACGTATTCATGTAATAAGGCAAACGCGAAGAACATCCGATACCGGAAATCACCGCAATTTCATGGGGAGGTACTCCCAGTTCGGCCAAAGCCTTGTGAAAAGAATTCAGGAAAGCGTGGTCGCCGCAGCCCGGACACCAGCGAGGCTGTCCGGATTTGTAATCTGCTGCCGTATATTTTGTTTCACTCATTGTTATTCCTCCAGAATATTTATTGATGAATCATTAAAAAAGTTGACTGAAAGCCTCTACCAGCTCTTTCACTACGAACGGCTGGCCTTTTACCTGATTGAACTGATGCAGGTGAATACCTTCCACTTTCATGCGGAGATAGCCTGCCAGCTGTCCCATATTTTGCTCGGCCACCACGATGGTCTTGTATTTTCGTAATACTTCGGCTGTATTTTTTCGGCAACGGGTTGATGACACGGAAATGTGCCAGCGCTGCTTTCTTTCCCATGGCGTTCAACTGATCCATGGCAGAATGCAAGTGTCCGTAAGTACCTCCAAAACCTACAATCAGCAAATCGGCATCCGGATCGCCTTCCACTGTAAGCGGTGGCAATGAATCGGCAATCTTTTCTACCTTTTCGGCACGCAACTTCGTCATCAGGAAGTGGTTTTCCGGTTCCGTAGAAATGGCTCCGGTTTCGTTACTCTTTTCCAATCCTCCGATACGGTGCATAAAGCCCGGGGTACCCGGTGTAGCCCAGTAACGCACGCCTGTCTGCGGATCACGCTGGAACGGTGTCCACGAATCAGCCATTTCCAGCTTCACGTAAGGCGGACAGATGGATGGATAAGTATTCAAATCGGGCAAACGCCATGCAGCAGAACCGTTGGCAATATAGGCATCGGTCAACAAAACGACCGGAGTCATGTGTTCCAGAGCAATCTTGCAGGCCAGATAAGCCGCATCAAAGCAGTCGGTCGGTGAAGAAGCCGCCACCACAGGCATCGGACTTTCTCCATTACGTCCGAACAGCACCTGAAGCAAGTCGGTCTGTTCCGATTTGGTCGGTAGTCCGGTAGAAGGGCCTCCACGCTGTACGTCTACAATCACCAGCGGAAGTTCCGTAATCACCGCCAGATTCATGGCCTCACTCTTCAAACAAATACCCGGTCCGGAAGTGGTCGTTACAGCCAATGCGCCGGCAAACGAAGCTCCTACAGCAGAAGCACATCCGGCAATCTCATCTTCACACTGCACCGTTTTCACGCCCAGCGATTTATGTTTGGCCAGTTCATGCAGAATATCTGTGGCCGGTGTAATCGGGTAGGAACCCAGATACAATTGCAAACCTGCTTTCTCTGCAGCCGCCATCAGACCGTATGCCGTCGCTTTATTACCGTTGATATCCATGTATTTTCCCGGCTCTTTCTGTGCCTTGCTCGGCACGGTATAGCTCATCGATACAGAAGCATGGGTATTCTCACCAAAATGATAACCGTCGTAAAGTACCTTCACATTGGCTTCGGCAATTTCCGGTTTCTTGGCAAATTTCTCGCGCAGAATTTTTTTCGCCCACCTTCACATCGCGATGGAACAACCAGCATACCAATCCCAGAGCAAACATGTTCTTTGTTCGCAAGATAGACTTGTTGTCCAGCCCGCTGTCTTTCAGGCTTTCCTTACACATGGTAGTGATAGCTGCCGACACGACTTCATTCTTGATACCCAGTTCCGAGAAGGGATTTTCCAACGTAAACTTAGCCTTTTCCAGGTCACGTTTGGTAAACGAATCGGAGTCGATAATAATTACCGCCTGCGGTTTACAAAATTTATACTGTGTTTTCAAGGCTGCCGGATTCATGGCTACCAGCACATCGCACTTATCGCCCGGAGTATATACCTTTCCGGCACCAATATGCACCTGAAAGCCAGACACACCAGTCAATGAACCTTGCGGGGCGCGAATGTCCGCCGGGTAATCCGGGAATGTACTGATATCGTTTCCTTCGGTTGCCGAAATATTGGAGAACATATTTCCGGCCAGCTGCATTCCGTCACCGGAATCACCCGAGAAACGGACTACTACCTCGTCCAGTTCCTTGACAATCATTTCTTCTGCCATATCGTATTTATTTAAAGTTCACAAAATCAATTTTGGCAAAATTGGGGAAGTTCCGTAAAAAAACAAAATAAATCGGGAGATATTTTCTGCAACCTCTCAAAAAACGCAAGTGCATTTGATATAAAACGCAAGGGCGTTTCACTTCAAACGCAAGGACGTTTGATCTTAAACGCAAGTGCGTTTTGGATTGAACGCAAGTGCGTTTTTTCACACTCGTCAATACGCAGACCTTCACGATGGATTAAGATTGTATAACAAACTAAATATCAAACAATTATAAATCAACAATAAATTTTGCAGCAGACTATTGAATCAAGCCCTCAGCACCACCTTATTATATTATACTATAAAAATTCCTTCAAAAACTACCTAAAATAAATTTAAAATCAAATCTAAGAGCATAATCACCGCTCTGTAAAAAAGAAATTTACCCTCTTGTATTTTTGCTTTCTCAGGCAAAAAGAATAACTTTGTTTACTAATCTAAAAACGACTGACAATGAAAGAATTTCTTCGAAGCACCCTGGCCACCATTACGGGTGTACTGATTTGCGGGTTTATCTTTATCATCTTAGGTGTCACCATGCTGGCAGGATTTGTAGCTTCCTCTGAAAGCGAAACCATAGTCATGCCCAATTCTGTTTTTACGCTTGAGCTGAAAGGCACTGTTCAGGAACGCTATCAGCCCAGTCCAGTAGACCAGTTCTTTGAGGACCAGATTTCCACATACGGACTGGAAGATATTCTAAATTCTATCCAGAAAGCTAAAGAAGACGAACAGATTAAGGGTATCTACTTGCATACTGGAGCATTGACATGTTCTACAGCCTCTTTGCAGGCCATTCATCGTGCACTGGCTGATTTCAAGCAGAGTGGCAAATTCCTGATTGCCTATGCCGACATGTACACACAGGGCGGTTATTATCTGGCCAGCGTAGCTGACAAGGTAATTGTAAACCCTGTAGGAAGTCTCTCCTGGCACGGACTGGCCAGCGAAACTATGTTCCTGAAAGATTTTCTGGCCAAAATCGGAGTTAAAATGCAGATTTTCCGTGTGGGTACATACAAATCGGCTGTCGAACCGATGACCAATACCGAAATGAGTCCGGCCAACCGTGAACAAACACAGGCCTTTCTGGAATCTACCTGGAAGAGCATTGTGAGCGATGTAGCTGCTTCCAGAAATATTTCGGTCGATTCCCTAAACTTATTAGCTGACCAGAATATGGACTTACGCCCAGCCGAAGACTACGTGCGCTGCGGACTGGCCGACACTTTAATGTATAAGGATGAAGTGCTTAGCTACCTGAAATCCCTCGCCGGACTGACCGAAGAAGATAATCTTCAGACCCTGAGTCTGGACGAAATGACTCGTGTAAAATCAGTCACTCCGAAAAGCAAGACAAGAGACGTGGTAGCCGTTTATTATGCTTACGGAGAAATTGACAACGGCTCTTCATACGACGAAGGTATTAACTCCGAGAAAGTAGCGAAGGATTTACGCGATTTGCGTAAAGACAAGAACGTAAAAGCGGTCGTGCTTCGCGTGAACTCTCCGGGAGGAAGTGCCTATGGTTCGGAACAGATTTGGCGTGAAGTGACCTTGCTGAAAGCTGAAAAACCGGTCGTCGTATCCATGGGTGACTATGCAGCTTCCGGCGGTTACTACATTTCTTGCGCTGCCAACAAAATCGTAGCTGAACCGACTACTCTGACCGGTTCCATCGGCATCTTCGGTATGATGCCCGACGCTTCAGAATTACTGACCAATAAACTGGGACTTCATTTTGATGGAGTCAAGACACATAAAATGGCCGACATGGGCAGCATGAGCCGCCCGTTCAATGCGGAAGAATCGGCCCTAATGCAACAAATGGTGAACCAAGGATATGCCTTGTTTACCAAACGCTGTGCCGAAGGACGAAATATTCCGTTAGAGGAGCTCTGCAAGATTGCGGAAGGCCGCGTATGGACCGGAAGCATGGCTAAGGAGCTGAAACTGGTAGACGAACTGGGGGGACTGGATACTGCCATCCAGCTGGCTGCCGAACTGGGTAAAGTAAAAGACTATAAACTGAAAAGCTACCCGACTAAGCAGGATTTCCTGACAGAACTGCTGAATACCCGCGCTGACCGTTACATTCACAGCCAGTTGCAGGAAACATTCGGTGAATATTATCAAGGTTTTGAATGGTTGCGCCACGTGGAACAGTCTGACCGCCTGCAAGCCCGTTTGCCATTCAACATGCGTATCCAATAAGCAGGAGGCGCATTCATGAGCGGAAAATGCAAAATATATTGGGGGCTATGGCCCTTCAGTGTCCTCTTCGGCATCGGTGTGAGGGTGCGGAATCTCTTGTTCGATGTGGGATGGCTCCACGAAGAACGTTTTCCGTTACCTGTCATCTGCATCGGTAACCTGACTGTAGGCGGCACCGGGAAAACTCCTCACACGGAATACCTCATCCGGCTGTTGCAGAACTCGTTCCGGCTGGCCGTACTAAGCCGGGGCTACAAGCGGAAATCTAAAGGTTTCGTGCTGGCCTCTTCTACCTCCCGGATGGAAGACATCGGTGACGAGCCTTACCAGATGGCCCGCAAGTTTCCCGCCATTCACGTAGCCGTAGATGGAGACCGCTGCCGGGGTATCCGCCAGCTTACCTCTCCGCAAGGAGCACCCGATACGGAAGTCATCCTGCTGGACGATGCCTTTCAACACCGCTATGTACGACCGGGACTGCGCATTCTGCTGATGGATTACCATCGCCCTGTGGAATGTGACCAGCTTCTTCCTGCCGGACGCCTTCGGGAACCAGCCAGTGGAAAGAAAAGGGCCGATTTGCTCATCGTCACGAAATGTCCGCCTACCCTCAGCCTGGAGGAATGCGAACGTATCCGACAACGCATACAGCTACTTCCGCATCAGGAAGTGTTTTTCACTACCCTGGCCTACGGAAAGTTGTATCCCTTATTTATGGATGCTCCTACCCAACCCCTGGATGTGTTAAAAGATAAAGAAGTGCTGCTGGTCACCGGCATTGCCTCACCGGCACCACTAATGGAGGAAGTCGGCCGACACGCTGCTCGTATCACTCCGCTGCTCTTCGGCGACCATCACAATTTTGACGGTGCCGATATGCAACAGATTGCACAGCAGTTCCACAAGCTGCCGGAAACCCGCCGCCTCATCCTGACCACCGAGAAGGATGCTTCACGGCTTATCGGTCATCCGCAGCTCTGCGAAGAACTGAAACCCTATATTTACGTGCTCCCTATAGAAGTGGAGTTTCTGCACAAAGGAGAACTAGTATTTAACCCTAAAATCATTGAGTATGTTAGAAAAAATTCAAGAAACAGCTGCCTTTCTGAAGGCTAAAATGCACACTCACCCCGAAACAGCCATCATCCTGGGTACAGGATTGGGCAGTCTGGTGCACGAAATCACCGACAAGTATGAAATCAACTATTCGGAAATCCCGAATTTCCCGGTTTCAACCGTCGAAGGACACAGCGGGAAACTGATTTTCGGGAAACTGGGTAACAAGGATATCATGGCCATGCAGGGACGCTTTCATTTTTATGAAGGCTACTCCATGAAGGAAGTGACTTTCCCCGTACGCGTGATGCGTGAGCTGGGCATCAAGACCCTCTTCGTATCGAATGCTGCAGGAGGTACCAACCCCGACTTTGAAATCGGTGACCTGATGATTATTACTGACCACATCAATCTCTTCCCGGAACATCCGCTTCGTGGGAAGAATATCGAATACGGACCACGCTTCCCGGATATGAGTGAAGCTTACTCCAAAAAACTGATTGCAAAAGCCCTGGAAATTGCTCAGGAAAAAGGCATCAAGGTGCAACAAGGCGTGTACCTCGGTACGCAAGGTCCTACGTTCGAAACTCCGTCGGAATATAAGATGTTCCACATTTTAGGTGCTGATGCCGTAGGAATGTCTACCGTACCAGAAGTAATTGTAGCCAACCATTGCGGCATTAAGGTATTCGGCGTATCAGTCATCACCGACTTGGGCGTGGAAGGAAAGATTGTGGAAGTATCACACGCAGAAGTGCAGAAGGCTGCCGACGAAGCACAGCCTCGCATGACAACCATTATGAGAGAACTTATCAACAGAGCGTAAAAATACTATGCACGAAGGAAACAGAACAGAAATTTCAACGTTGGGTGAATTTGGGCTTATCAAGCACCTCACCCAAGATATTAAATTACAGAATCCGGAAACGAAATACGGTGTGGGCGACGATGCCGCCGTACTGGAATTTTCCGACAAGCAGGTACTGGTCACTACCGACCTACTGATGGAAGGTGTACACTTTGACCTGGTATATACCCCGCTGAAGCACCTGGGATACAAATCAGCCATGGTGAACTTCTCCGATATTTACGCCATGAACGGTACTCCGAAGCAGATTACCGTATCACTGGCTGTATCCAAACGCTTCTGCATCGAAGACCTGGAAGATTTCTACGACGGACTGAAACTGGCTTGTGCACAGCATCAGGTAGACCTTGTAGGAGGTGACACCACTTCTTCCGTTACAGGGCTGGCCATTTCCATCACCTGCATTGGAGAAGCCGATAAAGACAAGGTGGTATACCGCAACGGCGCCAAAGAAACTGACCTGATCTGCGTATCAGGTGATTTGGGAGCTGCTTACATGGGACTTCAGCTGATGGAACGGGAAAAAGCCGTGTTCCAGGGCGAAAAAGATGTACAGCCAGACTTTGCCGGCAAAGAATACTTGCTGGAACGCTTCTTGAAACCGGAAGCCCGCAAGGATATTGTAGAAAGCCTGGCTAAAGCCGGCATCAAACCCACTGCCATGATGGACATCTCCGACGGATTGTCATCTGAGCTGATGCACATCTGCTCACAAAGCCATGCCGGTTGCCGCGTGTACGAAGAACGCATTCCGATTGACTATCAGACAGCCGTAATGGCCGAAGAATTCAACATGAACCTAAGCACTTGTGCACTGAACGGCGGCGAAGATTACGAACTGCTCTTCACGGTACCGTTGACCGCGCACGAAGTCGTTTCTCAGATGAAAAGACGTGAAAGTCATCGGTCACATCACCAAACCCGAA
>ENA-OQHF01000797-OQHF01000797.1-human-gut-metagenome-genome-assembly--contig:-NODE-797-length-18051-cov-17.555066_pt1 | contig 18051 bp, 16 predicted proteins | sample MGYA00242559_ERZ504709 | MGnify/ENA primary metagenome ERZ504709 (study PRJEB26092, sample SAMD00036203) | human gut metagenome | host: Homo sapiens | study: EMG produced TPA metagenomics assembly of... | reverse complement strand
GTTAGCAACATGAATGCCACCAACATGATTGCGCAGAATAAAATACGATGTACAAAATACAAAAACTGGTTTTACAAGACCAAATATAATTAAGAAGATATCTTCTTCAACACCAATGTCATTTTCTATGAGTTTGGTATAAATAATGGATTCCAACTTATATATACACATATTCATTTAGAAGATGTAATGGAAGAACTTGAGGGAGTTGAATGTGTCTAAAATTCATGAGCACAAACTTTAAAATTTTAGTGCCCATTTCACGGTATGATAATATGCAACATATTCGAACATTTATAAAACACTTTATATAAAGAATAATAAACAAAATCAAGAGGGTTTGTGCACCTTAAATGCACCTTTTGGATAACTTCATCAACAAATTGAATTAAAGGTTTTTACGTTAAGTAAAATATTAATGTGTTTTGACAGTGCTTTCACTTAAAAGAAATCTTTGACAGCAACATTAAAAAGTGTATAATTATATTAACAGAACTCACCACGCCTCTGACTAATTCATGCGCAACCCGGTGGGACTTTTTTCATTTAGGGGTGTTTTATGTATCAGTATCCAAAACAAATATTAACAATAGGACAACAAGTGCAATCTTACGTAAATGCAGGAATGAAGATTACATCTCGCGAAGAGGTAGAGAAGGCATTAAAATCAATTGGATTTTATCGTTTGAGAGGCTACTCATTTCCTTTATATGATAATGTTACAAAGAAGTATGTTCCTGGAACAAAGTTTGAAGACATTTTGAAATTATATCAATTTGATCAGAAATTATCTGCCTTAGTTTTCTTTATGATTTCTAAAATTGAGGTGGCTTTAAGAGTACGATTAATAGAGGCGTTACTTATATATGGTGAACCTCTTGTTTTGCAAGATTCATCTATTTTTAAAGAGAAAAAATTGTATTGGCAGAATATGTCTATGGTAGCGTCAGAAATTGCTCGTTCTAATGATGTATTTATTAAACATAATTTTGATAATCATGATGGAGAGGTGCCTGTATGGGCGATTGTTGAGGTTCTTTCTTTTGGAACATTATCGAAAATAATTAAAAATTTGAAAACAGGTGTTGGAAGTTCATATTCTATCTTGGCGACTAATTACCAATATAAATCGAAAAAAGGAAATTTGGTAAATCCATCACAAAAAATGCTTACTTCATGGTTACAGAGTGTTTCAATATTGCGTAATATGTGTGCTCATAATTCCAGAATCTATAATCGCACAATACATACGACGCCAGAGATTTTAGACGCAGATAAGGTTACACCACTGCCAGTACATAATGGGTTATATCAAATTTTATTGGCAATGAAGTATTTACGCTCATCTGATGAGGAATGGACAGTATTTGTAGATGATTTCGATAATTTAATTAAAAGTTATAATGGCATAGTCAATTTTGCAGCAATGAATCTTCCATCAGATTGGAAAGTACATTTAACTGTATAAAACAATAAAGATGTTTAACTAAGCTTTTTTCTTCAACGGGTTAGTCATTCGGCGGAATGTTACAATATTAACATTTCGCTATTTTTATATATAGCTTTTTTGCAAATGCATGGTAAATAGAAAAACATGAAACATTGGTGGTATAATAAAATAGCTTGTAGAAAGGCAAGCTATTGAAGAGCTTCATGAGGTGAATAACCATATTTCTATATAAAAATTAAGTTTGCACCAAATAAAATTCAATTTGCACCTTATGTGCACCTTTTGATTAAAAAGATATGAAAAGTTATACAAACTTATAAGAAGTTACAAAAATAAAATTACCTTTACATAAAGGAAATGTACTATATATAAAGGAGAATTTGATTATGATAAAAATATTATTCATATGCCACGGCAACATCTGTCGTAGTGTTAGTGCTGAGTACATTATGAAAGATTTGGCAAAGAAAAATGGAGTAGAACTATATGTTTCTAGTGCAGCTACAAGTCGTGAAGAAATTGGTAATGATATCTATCCTCCGGCTAAGCGTAAACTAAAAGAAAAGGGGATTCCATTTTCTAGACATTATGCAAGACAAGCTACAATGAGTGATTATTTGTCATATGATTATTTAATTTGTATGGATGAAAATAATATGCGTAATCTAAATCGTATGTTCAATAATGATCCAGATCACAAGATCTATAAATTATTATCAAGAGATGTTTCGGATCCTTGGTATAGTAATGATTTTGAAACAGCTTATAATGATATTAATGAGGGTTGTAAAGCCTGGTTGGAGAAATTATCATGAAACAGAATCTACATACGCACTCCATCTTTTGTGATGGAAAAGATACGATTGAAGAAATGACTTTAGAAGCCATCTCAAAGGGCTTTGATATTCTAGGCTTTTCTGGCCATGGATATTTGGACGTGGATACAAGTTCCATGCGAGATACTTCAGGATATATTTCAGAGGTTGAGAGAATTAAATTGAAATATTCTTCATCTATTCAAATCCATTTAGGCATTGAAGAAGATATGTTAGGAAGAATATCTGAAAAAGCTCCATTTGAATATGTGATTGGAAGTAAACACTTTTTAGGTGAAGCAGCTGTGGATTATTCAAAGCCTGTATTTGATTCCTTGTTTGAATCGTATTCTGGCGACTATAAAAAGATGTGTAAAGACTACTATTCAGACTTATCGAATATGTATGATTGGCAAGAAGTGGATATCATTGGACATTTGGATTTGATTACCAAATATAATGAGGACGAGTCTTATTTTCAATTTAATGATAAAGACTATATGAACATTGTTTGCGATTGTATTGACCGATTGTTGATCAACGATAAGATTTTTGAAGTGAATACAGGAGCTATCGCCAGAGGCTATCGTAAAACACCATATCCATCTAAGAATATATTGGAATATTTATACGCAAAGAATGCGCGTATTTGTCTAAACAGTGATTGTCATGATAAGAACTATTTGGATTGTGCTTTTGAATCTAGTTTAGACTTGATTCAATCTTGTGGATTTAAAGAACTGCAAATATTAACCAATGATGGTTTTGTACCAGTGAAAATTAAATAGAGTAAACAGTGAAGGTGTTCTTGTGATAATCAATTAGACCTTCACTTTTCATTTTAGAAAGCTCTTTTGATAAGGCACTTCGTTCTACGTTTAAATAGTTAGCCATCTGTTGACGATCAAACGGAATCTTAAAGGTAGAATTTTGTGTTTCTAGTTTCATAAACGATAAGTATGACAACACTTTATTGCGAATGGTTTTGTTGGAAATATGGAATATGTGTTGTGACAACATCTTGTTTTTATTTGAAAGTATTTGAATCATTTGATCTTTTAATTCTGGGGATTTTTCTAAGGCTTGAACATCTAAAAATTGAATCGTACAATCCTCAACCGCTCTAACATAGACGTGCATAGGTGTTTTGGTTAGGGCATAGCTTTCCGCAAACATTTGATTGGGACCTATATGTGACAATAAGGAAACATTGCCTAAAAAGTCTACAGTTTCTATGACAACACTTCCTTCTTTGACAATGCCAATGGCTTGAGGAATATCTTCCATATAATAAATAATTTCATTTTCTTGTATTTTTTAAATTGTAAATCCATAAATATCTCCCTTTCGTGGTTTAAACAACATAAATTTAATGTATTATACACTATAATAAGTTCATAAGAAATGAGGATGATTCTATGTTAAGAAAAATAATTCAAATTGATGAAGATAAATGTACAGGATGCGGTATCTGTGTGGATGCCTGTCATGAAGGAGCCATTGGCTTAGTGAATGGAAAAGCGAAATTAATGCGAGATGATTATTGTGATGGACTAGGGGATTGTTTACCAACATGTCCTACAGGTGCTATTTCATTCATTGAAAAAGATACTCTAGCTTATGATGAAGAGGCTGTAAAAAAGAATATGGAAAAGCGCATGAAAGAATCAGGCACCATGCATTCAGGATGCCCTGGATCTATGATGCATACACTGAATCCAGTTGTATCAAGTCCATCGATTGATGTAACAAGTCAATTAACATCTTGGCCTATACAAATTAAGCTAGCACCTATCAACGCACCATTCTTTCAACATGCTAAGCTTTTAATAGCTGCGGATTGTACAGCTTATGCCTATGCCAATTTTCATCAGGAATTTATGAGAAATAAAGTGACTCTAATTGGATGTCCAAAACTCGATGGTGTGGATTATTCAGAAAAGCTTTGCGATATTATTCGTATGAATTCTATTGAAAGTGTAACCATTGTACGTATGGAAGTACCTTGTTGTGGTGGTCTTGAAAATGCGGTTAAAAAAGCTTTGCAGGAAAGCAAAAAGTTCATTCCTTGGCAAGTTGTCACAATTTCAATTGATGGAAAAATTTTAGATTAAACCTTAAAAAAGTGCAGTTGTCGTTACAGATATTGCACTTTTGTCATTTTTGATATGAAAAAAGTATCACCGTAGCGATACTTTAATGATTATTCCTTTGTGATTTCTTTATAGCTAGCTAGACCATAAGCACTATCTGCAAGTGTACCTGCATTGACAATAGCTTGTTCCATTGCTTTTACGGCCATGATTCCAACTAGATCTTGTTCTGCAGGCACTTTATTCGATGTCATCGCAAAAATAGTATCTCCATCACTTGAAGTGTGGACGGGACGAATACATCTTGCATATCCATTATGTGCCATACTCGCAATCTTATTCATTTGTGCTTTATTTAAATCCGCATTTGTGATGATACAACCAATTGTCGTATTCATACCACAAGAATTGATCATCTTTTCAGCTGCCTTTAAGATTTCATCTTCACTAAACAATCTTGTGTTTGTGTTTCGATCATAGATACCTGCAATTGGTTTGTCTGAATTTGGATAGAAAATATCACCACACGCATTCACAGCTACAATAGCTCCTACTTTTAATGGACCCATTTGTAGGGCAGAAAATCCAAGTCCTGCCTTCATCGCATATTGAGGACCAAAGAATTTACCAACACTAGCCCCTGTTCCTGCACCTACATTTCCTTGTTTTGGATCATTTTTTTCAGCTTCCATACAAGCATCATAACCCATTTGTTTGTTTGGATACGCTTTAGAATTACCTACACCACAATCAAATAGACAAGCTTCACATACGATTGGAATATAGATGTTTTTCATGTCAAAACCAATTTCGTGTTCGCTCAAATATTGCATAACACCACTACTTGATTCTAAACCAAAAGCACTACCACCTGATAATGTAACCGCATGAATCTTTTGAACCATGTTCTTTGGATTCAATAAATCTGTTTCACGAGTGGCTGGACCACCACCACGTACATCTACACCAGCTGTAGCTCCTTCTTTACATAAGATGACTGTACAGCCAGTCGCATTTTCTGTATCTTGTGCACTACCAATTTGAAATCCTTCGATCTCATTGATTTGAATTGTCTTCATTTTTGATCTCCTTTAATTCATATAAATCATTTCTACGTACCTTCCAATAAGGCATCCTTTTCCTTACTTTTTCAATGTCGTTTAAATCGATATCTACAACTTTGTATGCTTCTTCTTCACCCAACTCCACTACAACATTGCCAAAACCATCCACAAGAATAGAATGGCCTCCTGAAGTATAGTTCTTATACGTATACTTAGCTGGGGCAACCCCACACAAAAAGACTTCATTTTCTAAGGCGCGTGTTTGAGTAAATAGCTTCCAATGTTTCTTTGTAGCCTGCTCATTAAAAGCGGCTGGACAAAATAGAATTTGTGCTCCATTTTGAGATAGAACTCTGGATACTTCTGGAAAGCGAATGTCGTAACATAATAAAATGCCACATTTTCCCCATGGCGTATCAAAACATTGTAGGTGATTTCCTGGTACAAACACTTCATTTTCACAATAATCTTGTTTGTTGTGGAATTCAAAAAGATGTGTTTTATCATACGAACAAACAATGTCGCCATCGCTATTTAATATGTAACAGCGATTGTATTTGTCAGCACAAATGGAACCAGCCACAATCCATATCCTATGCGATTTAGCTAGTTTTTTTAAAGCTATCAAACTTTCATCATGACGCAAATACGCTGTTTTAAGTGCATCATTATGATAGGGACAATTCCACATTTCACAAAGAACTAAAATATCACAGTCTGGAATATTTTTTAGTTTAGCTATATTTTGTTGGTTATCCATTGAAACAGACATTTGGTACATACAGATCTTCATATAGATTATGATAGGCGAAAAGTGACTACTTTTCAAGGTGTGCAAAGACTAACATGTGTTTATTTACTACTGATTTGAAATCGTTTACAATCATTTTAGGAGGTTTCTTATCATGTATAAAATTATAGAAGTAAAACAAAGTGTATTTGAAGATAATAATAAAGATGCGAACAAATTGAGAGAAGAATGTAAAGATAAAGGTGTGTTCTTATTGAATGTTATGTCAAGTCCAGGAGCAGGGAAGACAACAACTCTATCTAGAACGTTAGAAAGACTAAAAGATACAATGAGAATTGGTATTATGGAAGCGGATATTGATAGTGATGTAGATGCCAAAACCATCAGTGAATATGGCGTACGCACGATTCAACTACATACAGGTGGTATGTGTCATTTAGACGCAGATATGACTCGTCAAGGATTGCATGAAATGGGGATGGAAGATTTAGATTTGGCTGTACTTGAAAATGTAGGAAATTTAGTGTGTCCTGCTGAATTTGACACGGGATCCACTAAAAATGTGGCTATATTAAGTGTTCCAGAAGGAGATGACAAACCTTTAAAATATCCATTGATGTTTCAAGTGTGTGATGTGGTTTTAATTAATAAAATGGATGTATTGCCATACTTTGATTTTGATGTAGATAAGTGTAAAAAGAATATTTTGTACCGTAATCCAAATGCGAAGATTTTTGAAGTGTGTGCTAAAACAGGTGAGGGAATTGAAGATTGGTGTAATTGGCTTGAAAACGAAGTAAAGGCCTGGAAAGAATAATATGACATATCGAGATAATATTGATAAACTGGCAAGGCGTATCACGGATCGTATTCCAGCTAAAGTAAAAAAATTATCGGAAACGGATCCTGAATATGAGTGCTTAAATGAAATATTAAATGATGAACAATGCGATTTATGTTTGTGTTTTGAAGTGCGTAAACCACTTTCTTTTGAAGAAGTAGTGAAAAGAAGTGGGTGGCCAGCAGGAAGAGTGAATCGTGTATTAAATGAAGTATGCAATATTGGAATGATTGAATACAACTGGGAAAATGAGAATCATCATAAACAGTTTGTGCTTCCTCAATTTGTTCCTGGAGCAGCTGAATTTATGGTTATGAATAAAGATCTTGTAGAAGAACATCCAATTGTTGCGGATTTCTTTGAAAAGATGACGCGATTACCACTTGAAAAGGTAACGCCAATGGTTCCACCTGGAGGAGCAGGCATTGGTATGCATGTTATTCCCGTAGAAAAGGCGATTCATGCAAATCAGCAAGCGGTAAGTGTAGAAAAGATTTCGCATTGGTTGAATAAATACGATAAATACGCACTTTCTCCATGTTCATGTAGAAGACAACAACGTGTTAGAGGTGAAGGAACTGGTGATGTTGAAGCGGATGTTTGTATTGCGGTAGGTGATATGGCTGACTATGTTGTACAGACAAACAAGGGTGGTCATTATTGTACGTATGAAGAGGTTATTGAGACTTTAGAACGTTGTGAAAGAAAAGGATATGTACATCAGATTACGAATATTGATGGAGAAGATAAGATTTTTGCGATATGTAACTGCGCACATGGTGTTTGTAACGCATTAAGAACGAGTCAATTGTTTAATACGCCTAATATGTCGGCCAGTGCTTATAGGGCTCATGTGGATAGTGAAAAGTGTGTTGCGTGTGGAAAGTGTGTGGAAATTTGTCCTGTAGGAGCGGCAAAATTGGGTCAAAAACTTTGTACAAAAGATGGACCTGTATTGTATCCTAAGCAGGAACTTTGTGATGATGTAAAGTGGGGTCCTGAAAAGTGGAACTGGAATTTTAGAGATACAGCTAAAGTCAACTGTTATGAAACGGGAACATCGCCTTGTAAGAGTGCTTGTCCTGCACATTTACCGGTACAAGGCTATATTAAGATGGCGAAAGAAGGCCGCTATATGGATGCATTAAAGTTAATTAAAGACTTTAATCCATTTCCAGCCGTATGTGGAGCTATTTGTAATAGAAGGTGTGAACAACAGTGTACGCGTGGATTGATTGATGAGCCTTTAGCTATTGATGAAATCAAAAAGTTTATTGCTGAACAGGAACTTCATGAAGATAAACGATATATTCCTTTGTGTGAAAATGTCGAAGGCAAATTTTTCACGAATAAGATGGCCATTATTGGTGCAGGTCCTGCGGGTATGAGTGCAGCTTATTATTTAAGAATGATGGGCTATCCTGTCACAATATTTGAAAAGGAAGAAAAACCAGGCGGTATGTTGGTATATGGAATTCCATCCTTTAGATTAGAGAAGTCTGTGATTGAGGCTGAAATTGAAGTGTTAAAGGCTATGGGCATTGAATTTAAGCTTGGCATAGAAGTAGGTAAAGATATTACTTTGGATGATTTAAGAAATGAGGGATATGAAGCATTCTATGTGGCCATTGGTGCTCAAGGATCAAGAAAATTAAATATTCCAGGAGAAGATAATGCGATGGTTGAATCTGGAATTGATTTCTTGCGAAAGGTGAATAAAGTAGAGGATCCTAATCTAATTTTTGGCGATGTGGTTGTCGTTGGTGGTGGAAATGTTGCGATAGATGTAGCTCGCGCAGCTTTAAGAAGTGGGGCACAAAAGGTTCATTTATGTTCTTTAGAACAAGAAGGCGAAATGCCGGCTAGTCCTGAGGAAGTATTAGAAGCTAAAGAAGAGGGAATTCTTCTTCATTGTGGATGGGGTCCAAAGGAAATCTTAGAAGATTCAATTGTATTTAAACAATGTGTAAGTGTAAAGGATGAAACTGGAAGATTTAATCCAAGCTATGATGATAGTGTTTTGGAAACTATACAATGTAGTCATGTATTACTTTCAATTGGACAAAGTATTATTCCAATTCAAGGATTGGATGTAGATGTCAATCCAAATGGAACAATCAAAGCGGATGGTACAACACTTCAAACATCTGTTGAAGATGTATTTGTGGGCGGTGATGTGTATACAGGTCCAAAATTTGCGATTGATGCGATTAGTCATGGTAAAGAAGCAGCTGAATCTATGCATCGTTTTGTTCATAAGGGGCATTCTCTTACAATTGGAAGAGACTTACATTTATTTAATGAATTTGATAAGAATAACGCATTGATTGATATTGATTTTGATCATGCCAAACGACAGATACCTGGTATTAAAAAGGGGTTGGGTGAAAAATCCTTTAGAGATTTACGTTCGACATTTACAGAAGAACAAGTTAAGATTGAAGCCAATCGATGTCTTGGATGTGGTGCAAGTATTGTGGATACCAATAAGTGCATTGGTTGTGGTTTGTGTACGACAAAATGCGAATTTGATGCGATCCACTTAACGCGTGATATCAAAGATGGCGCAAGAATGGTTAAGGCGGAAGATAAGATGAAAGCTATCTTGCCGTATGCGGCTAAACGCCAAATCAAGATTATTCGCAATAAGAAGAAATAGTATGCATGAATTAGGAATTGTTGTACATATTTCAAAAACATTAGAAGAACTTGCACAAGAAAATAATATTACAGATATTCGTAGAGTGACTTTGCAGATAGGAAAAGTAAGTGGAATTGTTCCTGAGTATTTAGTAGATTGTTGGAAATATTATAAGAAAAAAGTTCCTTTAATTGAAAACTCAACACTAGAATATGAATGGATTGAAGCCATTACGATTTGTAATGAATGTGAAAAAACATATGATACGATTCAATATGGAAGAGAGTGTCCATATTGTAAGAGTGAACATACAGTTCTTCTTCAAGGTAATGAGTGCCTCATTAAGGAGATTGAAGCCGAATAAGCGTTGAAAGGCGCTTTTTTTGCTTTTTTAGAAAAATTCCTTTTTTTACGTATATGAGTATGTAGGAAATGCCTACTAGAATTGAGGTGCTCATGCGTAGCGCAAATTTATTAAATGATTTCGCCTTTAAGTATGTGTTTGGCGAAGATTGTAAGGAGGCTAATGATGCCTTAAAATCATTACTTACGGTATTTTTAGAAAGGAAAGTACATCATGTGGTTGTTAAAAACTCAGAAATGGTGAAAGATTTCAGTAAAATGAAAAATCCAAGATTGGATCTGTTGGTTGAATTTGATGATCGAACGATGGTGGATTTAGAAATGCAGTTAAGACAAACTCAAGATCATCTGCCGATTCGCTTTAGTTATTATTTGGCTAGACTTCATGGTTCTCAAGAATTGGAAGGAAAATATTATGGAGAGTTAAAGGAAACAATTGTCTTAGTGTTCTTTAATGTGAATTTAATTGATAATAATAGAATGTGTAACACATTCACATTGAAAAATGAGGATGGCTTATCTTTTGTGAAAGAAACAGAAGATCGTATGAAGATACGAACGGTTGAAATGGCAAAGTTGGATGTAAACAAGCCGCTTGAAGACATGAATGAACAGGAAAAGATGATTTATTACTTTTTGAATTGCCACAAGGGAATGGATGATAGTAAAATTAAGGTAATGATAGAAAGTGATGGGGTGATTCAAATGTTAGAGAAGCGTGTAGAAACCATATCGGATGATGGTTGGAAGAAAATAATAGCAGATTTTCAAAAATTGCATGAAAATGAAGAACGAATGGAACGACAGCTCGAACTTGAAGAGGCTCATAAAGCACAAGAAGAAGCAAAAAAGGCATTACAAGAAGCGAATAAATTAAACCAAGAAGCTGATAAGAAAGTAGAAGAAGCTGAAAAGAAGTCGGAAGAAGCTGACAAGAAAGTAGAAGAAGCAAATAAACAAGTGAAACAAATGGTTCGTAAGATGTATAAAGATGGTTTTAGCATTGACCAAATTTCTGAATATTGTTCACTAAATGTGGATGAAATTCAGGTGTTGATAAAATCATAAATTTTCTGTTGCATTTAAAAAAATGTTTGTTTATAATCCCGAGTTTGACAGTTGAAAAAGTAAAAAGTGCTAAAAAGCCTTTATTCAAGGTTTAATCTAGCACTTTCGTTTTTTTGAAATGTTGTATGTGATTTCTATTTTGAAAATTTTTTTACTATTTTGTTTAAATCACTTGGTCTATAGTACTTTCTGTTTAGTTGTAGTTCGAAACATCTTTCTAATGCATCTAATGCCTGACTTCCACTATAGATGGATTTGTAGTACATGTCATCCATATTTACTACATTCATATTTCGTAATGTTTTTATTAGGTTTGATGTTGTTACATGAGTTAAGTTGTCATCCAACTTGCACTCCATAAGCCTGTATATAAGTAGTGCAGTGTAGCAGATCAAGAAATGTGCACGAATTCTTTCTGGCTTTCTCAAGAATACTGGTCTTGCATCGAAATTAGTCTTCATGATTCTAAAACAGTCTTCGATTTTGTATCTATTTTGAGCTACTGCTAGGATGTCTTTGGATGAATCGTCAAGGTTTGTTGCGACGGCATAGAATCCATCGTATTTTTCTTCTTCATGGATTTTATCCATATCCAACACATAATTAGCTGTATCAGATGATGTGTTCTTAAGGAATCGACGTATATCGTTGGGTCCTTTTTTTATCTTTTCAGGATCTTTAAGTCTTAATAACTTTTTAGCACGTTCAAGCTGTCTTTCGCGGATAGTCCTCTGGTATTCCATCATCTTTCTAGAGAAAGTGACAATGATATATTGATGTAATGTTCCTTTGGCTTTTACTTTTTTTGTTCGACCGTTCTTGTATACTTTTTCTTCATAAAGTCCTGTATCCATGGCCGTGTTGGCGGGAATCACTTTATAGGCAAAATCATTGTATAGGCTTAGATTGTTTGCGTCTTTTTTATTAAATGTTCGCATTTCTTTCAATGTGATCGCATCGTCATTTGACAATAGACGGTAGTTTGAATCGTTGAATACGATATCTTTGATCTCTTGTCCAAGTTTTTTTACTGACTGTGTAACGATATAGGCTCTACCACCCATATCATTGAATTTACGGATATTGTAGGATCCAAGTCCTGCATCCGCACAATATATGAACTTCTTGTTTCCGGTCATTCTTATCACTTCTTTTTCAAGTGGAACGGCAGTAAGCTGTTCATTTGTGTTTCCTGGATGAATACACATAGAAATAGGGATTCCGCGGCTGTCCATGATAAGCCCCATTTCAACAATAGGAGATGTCTTGTTTTCCTTACTGATTCCGAACTGACGAAGTCCAAGGATAATTTCTCCAGTAACTTCGTCAACAATCTCCTCATCAGGCTTTTCTGTTTCAAAGAAATAGTTTGTACAGTCATAGTACATAACTGAAGTATCTCGTTTAACGATGTTTTCGGAATTGTCAAAAAGATGTTTTAAATATTTGTCACTGTTTCTGTCTAGAATATCCAAGAAACGAATCATATGTTGGTATTCAACCTGAGGTTTCTCATAGTATGTATCAAGTTTATCGTATGTTCCATATTTACTGGCAGGATCCAGAATCCTTGCATAGGTAAGAAACTGACAGATTTTATTACAGTCGTAGGTGATCTTTCGGTCAGAAGAAACTGATTTAAAAAAATCAGACAGATTCAATTTGGCATAGATATCCTTAAGATACAGATATCCAATGTTCAAACTAGTAGAATTCGAACAAGGAGAATCTGTAGAAGGGATTCTTTCATTAAAGTCCATAGTAACAATGAATTCAGATCTGCCAGAACGATATTCCTCATTCATTTTTTTTACTTCGTTTTTAGCGTATTCCAAAGGATCATCCGTAATAAGAAGAAGCTCAGAATGTTTACCTAATCTTTTGATATTTTTGGTTGTCGTTTTTTTACCATTTCTAAATCCCTGCTGAATATAGTAAGTAGGATCTTTAAGTCGTTTATCATAATACAGTTTCATAGAAGCGCCATCCTTTACAACCATTATATCACAATTACAACACATACAACAGTAAAAAATAAAAATTTGACGAAAAAAAAGCCGTACATAAACGACATTTGGCTATTTTGGCTATGAGCAAGTGTTAAACTCCCGTATAAAGATGGTTTTAGCATTGACCAAATTTCTGAATATTGTTCACTAAATGTGGATGAAATTCAGGTGTTGATAAAATCATAAATTTTCTGTTGCATTTAAAAAAATGTTTGTTTATAATAAAGCCATCCTTTGTAGAGGCAATGAAAAGAAGAAGTAGTCGTGGATGCTGCTGATAGTGAGTTCCTGATGGTGGAAATGGAACAGTAAGCACAGGGTGAACGTGTCTTAGAGCTAAGCTTTCGAAGATTGAGGAAGCTTCGGATACTCCCGTTATGAGTTAAGGGCTTGTACATTAGTGCAGGAAATAAGGTGGTACCGCGATTTTATAGTCGTCCTTGTATATTCAAGGACGGCTTTTTTTATTAGAAGGGAATGGTAGATATGAAAAAAGGATTTAAATTAATTTCGGCATTTTTAGTAAGTTTTATGATTATGATGTCTAGTATTATGCCTGCATTTGCCGATGAAACAGATACATCAACAACAGGCGATTTATTAGACAAGATTCAAGAAAGAGGAGAATTGATTGTAGGTACATCTCCTGATTTTCCACCTAATGAATTTATTGACTCAACAAAAACAGGACAAGCGCAATATGTAGGTTCTGATATTGAATTAGCAAAATATATTGCGAAAAAGATGGGTGTTAAATTAACAATCAAAGCCGCAAGTTTTGATACAGTTTTGGCAAATCTTCAAACTGAAGAAATTGATTTAGCAATTACTGGATTGGCTTATACACCAGCACGTGCGCAACAGATGGAAATGTCTATTGGATACAATATGACAGAGGATACTGGTGGACAAGCTGTTATTATCGCAAAAAAAGATGCAGATAAGTATAAGAAGTTAACAGATCTAACTGGCTTAAAGGTGGCTGCTCAACAAGGATCAATCCAGCAACAATATACAGAAGATCAAATTCCGGACGCAAAACTACAATCTATTTCAAGTATTGATGATGGTGTTGCGCTATTAAAGAATGGTACGGTACAAGCTGTTGCATGCTCTGAAGGTACAGCTGATGAATATATTGAAAAGAACTCTGAACTTGCGAAGTTAGATGAATTATTCAATATTGATCAAGATTATGCAGGTAATCGTGTAGGTGCTCCTTTAGGTGAAAAGAGATTGATGAAAGAAGTCAATAAAATTTTAAAGGAAGTCAATAAAAAAGGTTTATATGAAGAGTGGTATAAAGCGGCAAAGAAACAGAGTAGTGAACAATTTACTTTAACAGCGACTGGATTCTTTGGAACATGTGTTCAAATCGTTCAATATTGCTGGCCACAATTATTAAAAGGTTTAGGAATCACTTTAGGACTTGCTGCTATTACTGTTATTTTTGGTACAATTATTGGTGGATTATTTGCCCTAGTAAAACTATCAAAGAATAAAATCGTACAAGTGATTGCGGGTGTATATGTAGAATTGATTCGTGGAACACCACTATTACTACAATTATGGTTGTTCATCAATATTTTCTCTTATTTGACAAATGGAAATATGCCGATGATCGTTAGTGTTATCATTGCGTTGATTATTAACTCAAGTGCATATGTGGCTGAAATTATTCGTTCAGGTATACAGTCAGTGGATAAAGGACAAAGAGAAGCGGCCAAATCACTTGGTATGTCAAATGTACATATGATGACTAAAATCATTATTCCTCAAGCTATCAAGAATATCTTGCCTGCCTTAGGTAATGAATTCGTTATGATGATCAAGGAAACATCTTTGGCAAGTACATTCTATATTGGAGAATTAATGACTGTTAACAGTGTTATTAAATCGGCTACTTATAAATCCATTGAACCATTAGTAATTGTTGGTTTGATCTACTTTATTGTTACATATTCATTATCAAAATTAATTAAATACATGGAAGGGAAGTTGAGTGTCAGTGACTAAGGAACTAATTGTTGTAAAAGACTTACATAAAAATTTTGGAGATCTTGAAGTATTAAAAGGAATTGATCAAACAATCCATCAAGGAGAAGTTGTTAGTATTATTGGACCTAGTGGTTCAGGAAAATCTACTTTCTTACGTTGTCTAAACTTATTAGAAAAACCATCTAGTGGACAAATCATTTTCGAAGGTATAGATATTGCAGCTGAAAATGTTGATATTGATACACATCGTAAAAAGATTGGAATGATCTTCCAGCACTTTAATGTATTTCCACATTTAACAGTTTTAGAAAATATTACCATCACACCAATTCTAGAACTTAAAACACCAAAGGCCCAAGCTGAAAAAGAAGCAATTGAATTGCTTAAAAAAGTAGGCTTGGAAGATAAGAAGGATGAATATCCAAGAAAATTATCTGGTGGACAAAAACAGCGTCTAGCTATTGTTCGTGCTCTAGCTATGCATCCAGATGTAATTTTATGTGATGAACCAACAAGTGCATTAGATCCAGAAATGGTAAAAGGTGTACTTGAAGTCATTAAAGAATTGGCAAATCAAGGAATGACAATTGTGATCGTAACACACGAAATGGGATTTGCCCGTGAAACAAGTGATCGCGTATTATTTATGGATGAAGGTATTATTCAAGAACAAGGAACTCCAGAAGATATCTTTGAACATCCACAAAATCCAAGAACCATCAAATTTTTATCGCAAGTACTATAAGCTTGGGCACATGCTCAAGCTTTTCTTATGGTATAATTTAATAAATTGGAGGAAATTGATATGAATTCAGAATGGTCATTAGACATATTGTACAAGGGATTTGATGATCCTAAATTTAGTGAAGATCTAACATCTTTTGAAAAGAAGGCAAAGAATTGGATGAACTTTCAAAGACTTTAAGTCATGAAAATGAAAAGAAAGATCTTCTTCAAATTGTTAAAGTATTAGAAGAGTTTGAATTATTAGAAAAACATTTGAGTTGCTTTGGATCTTTGAGTCAATCCACAAATACGGCGAATGCGAAAGCGGCAGCAGCCATTGATAAAGTAGCTACTATCGCAAGTACAGCCAGTAAGGCTATGGCAGTATTCTCTCGCTATATTGCGGATATGAAGGATTTAAACAGCTATTTAAATTGTCCAGAACTTTGTGAATACAAATATTTCTTAAATGACATTCACGAAAGCGGAAAATATTTGTTAAGTGAAGACGTAGAAGAGGCACTTGCCAAAATGAATATTTCTGCAGGTTCTGCTTGGGAGAAGCAACAAAGTCTACTCACAAGTTCATTGGAAGTGGAATATGATGGTAAAAAGTTACCTTTGGCATCTGTTCGTAATCTAGCGTATGATGCAAATAAAGAAGTTCGTAAAGCTGCCTATGAAGCTGAACTTAAAAGTTATGCACCTATTGCGGATGCAGTAAGTTTTTCTTTAAACAACATTAAACTACAAGTGATTACCGAAGCTAAAATGCGTGGCTATACAAGTCCAATGGATATGACGCTACACCAGTCTCATGTATCCCAAAAAACCTTAGATGCACTTCTTAGTGCAATGCAGAAATACTTGCCAGTATTCCATAAGTATTTGAAAAGAAAAGCTGAAATGTTAGGGTATGAAAATGGCCTTCCTTGGTATGAATTATTTGCGCCAATTGGAAAATCAGCTACGACAAGTTTTACTCCAGAAACTACAAAAGAATATTTGGTTAATCATTTTAGACCATTTTCTGATGACTTGGCCGATATGATGGAAGAAGCTTTTGACAATAACTGGATTGATTTTTATCCACATAAAGGAAAAGTGGGTGGAGCTTTCTGCTGCAATATGCCGTTTGTGAAACAATCACGCGTATTAACTAATTTTGATGGAGGACTTGGAGACGTAGTTACTTTGGCTCATGAACTTGGACATGCATATCATGGATTAAACATTGAAAGTCATAGACCATTAAATTGGGAGTATTCTATGCCAGTTGCAGAAACGGCAAGTACATTCAATGAAAATATCATTATGAATGCAGTGATTGATGAAACAGAGGATAAAGAAGTTAAACTAGGTTTGATTGAAAATCAGCTTCAAGACTTATGTCAGATCATCTGTGATATTTATTCTCGTTACTTATTTGAAAAAGCCGTATTTGACAGAAGAAGTGATGAGTTCTTATTCAAGGATCAGTTGAATGAAATTATGTTGGACGCACAAAAGCAAGCTTATGGCGATGGACTTGATCCAAATTGTCTACATCCATATATGTGGGTTTGTAAATCGCACTACTATTCTTCAGATCTAAGTTATTATAACTGGCCATATGCTTTTGGTGGATTGTTTGCGCGAGGCTTAGTTGTGAAATATCAAGAGATGGGTAAAGAAAAATTCGTTCCTAAATATAAAGAGATGTTACACACAACAACGGTTGCATCGGTAGAAGATACAGCTAAAGTATTGGGTATTGATTTAACGGATGAAGCATTCTGGATTTCTGCATTGGAAACCGCAAAATCAAGAATTGAACAATTTATCGAATTATCGAAATAATTGCTTGGAAACAAGCAATTTTTTTCTGCAAAAGTTCACAAATGATGATATAATCTATTGCGTTCGAATTTTTTCAAGGAGAGATTTAATGAGTACAGAAATGTTGATGAAAAATAGAGAACGTTTTATCAAAAACGTAAATAGTAATGAGAATGGTGCAGCCGCCCTTTCTTTAAGATTATTTTGTTACGCTAGATTTATGGCAGTAAAAAACCCGTATGCAGAAACGCATGACTGGGTATATGAAAACGAATTGACTAGTGCCCAAGCCAATCAATATGTATTCCGCTTACTGGATGGAAGTACAGAAAAAACCGTCTATGGATATGTTAATTCGTAAGTTAAAAAGTGTTCGTTTGGTTCGTGATAGTGAAATGAACGGTAGAAAAATTT
>ENA-OQHF01000795-OQHF01000795.1-human-gut-metagenome-genome-assembly--contig:-NODE-795-length-18073-cov-7.483339_pt1 | contig 18073 bp, 15 predicted proteins | sample MGYA00242559_ERZ504709 | MGnify/ENA primary metagenome ERZ504709 (study PRJEB26092, sample SAMD00036203) | human gut metagenome | host: Homo sapiens | study: EMG produced TPA metagenomics assembly of... | reverse complement strand
TCACTTCTCATGCGGATCTTGCAGGCATCCAGAAACAATTCGCGGAACTGCTCTACCTGTTCCTCATAGGAATCCGGTACGCTGATCAGATGATCTAAGGTATTCCAGTAGCGTTTCAGTGTAATCTTTCCGTCTTTTACCCATGCATTGTGGCCTGCCGGGAACCGTTTGATTCCACGGATCAGACACTCCGGCTGTGACTCATAATGATTGTCTGCAAAGTAGCGGTCGAACATCGGCTTGTTTGCTTCCACCTTAGGCAAAAGCGGCAGAATTACTTTCATCTCCGATGCAAACGCAAAACCACCATCCGGCAGTTCGGCATAAAATAACGGTTTTACTCCAAAACGGTCTCTGGAAATGAAAAGCTGTTTTGTCTGTTTATCCCAGATGGCAAATGTCCACATACCGTTGAAGCGTTCCACACAGGATTCACCCCACTCACAAAATGCAGCCATGATGACTTCGGAGTCGCTGGCACTGCGGAACGTATATCCCTTTTTCTTAAGCTCGTCCCGGATCTCGATAAAGTTATAGATCTCGCCGTTAAACGTCATCCAGTAACGCTCATTTGCATAGGACATCGGCTGGCTTCCGGCATTGGAAAGATCTAAAATGGATAATCTGCGGTGTCCTAATGTCACACCGTCCTCCTGCCACAGTCCGTAACCGTCCGGTCCACGGTGGATCATTGTGTTTAAGCATTTCATCGCCAGTTCCCGGTCTACCTTTTTATTGACTACACCGTAAATTCCACACATACTAAACCTCGTTTCTGATATAAATATTTATGAATCAAAAAAATTTGAAACTTATTAGGGAATTAAATTGTTCACAACTTTCATATACTAAATTTAAATTTCATAATTATTTCCGATGAATCAGCCACAGATAACGTGTATTCGTGACCAGATAACGTTTAAACAATCTCTTCGGATCCTGCAGCAGACGATATAACCATTCCAGGCTCAATTTCTGCATCCAGCCCGGCGCACGTTTAATGTTTCCGGCATGGTAGTCAAATCCTGCCCCGACACCGATCATCACGCCGTTTACATGGTCCTTATGAGCATACATCCATTTTTCCTGCTTCGGTGCTCCAAGTCCCACCCAGATGATATCTGCTCCGGATGCATTGATCTGGTCGACCATCTCTTTATCTTCCGCTTCGGACAACTCGCGAAACGGCGGTGACACCATTCCTGCAATCTGAAGATGTGGATATTTTTCTGCCAGTTTTTCTTTTAACAGAGCAAGCGTCTCCTCACTGCTCCCGTAAAAATAATGTTTCAGTCCGTTATCGCGTGCAAATAATGCAAGCATCAGATCCGGTCCTGTCACACGCTCCGCCTCTGGGAATCCGTGTTTTCTGCTGTAACCGGAAAGCGGCCCGCCATCCGGCAGAACAAACGCGGCATCTGCCTGTACCGTGTGATACTGCGGATCGTCATGCGCCATCACGGTCGTGTGCACATTTCCCACACAGATATATTTTCCCCGCAGCTGCTCTATATTCTGCTCGATCAGATTTACGGTCTTTTCCATATCCGTCACAAGGATATCAAGGCCTAAAATATTACATGTTTTCAGTTCCATATTTTTTCCCCTGCTTCTTTTCTTCCTGCCATTTTCATGCTGTAAACATCTTAGCAGATATTTATGATTCCTTCCGGCATACCGTCTCAAGCGGTATATTCCCTATATACGATGGAAGTAAACTGAATGTACTGTTATAACTTCCTAAAATTTTTCTGCACTTTGACAATGCGATCATCTCCACAAATGCTTCCTCAATTCCCTCTTTCGAATCGCGGTCGATCACATCCGACTGCGGGAAGATCAGCTTTGCATCCGGCAGTAATTCTTTCAATTCCCTGCGTACCTCTTTGTCATCTGTTGCCACAAAAAAACATGTTTCTTTATCCGCTTCCAGTTCTTTTTTCATACGCTCGGCAAACAATGCCAGCGGACTGTTTGCGATCGCATCCGTATGGTCAGTCCTTCTCACATGTACCCCCACACAATTTCCAGTCAGTTCACGAAACAGATAGTCACCTTTTTCTTCAATGTTTTTGCCTGGCTTTAAAAAGGAATAACTCTCTGCCCCGACCTCGCAGATCGGCCCAAATGCTTTTAAATAGATGACCGGTGTCTGCTCGATCAGGTGGAATAGTCCTTCATACCCTTCCGTTTCTTTGACCTGTTCCACATCATCACACTCTAAGAAACGATCTGCCATTTTTCTCCATTTCTTTTTTGCATGATTCCCAAGAAGCTGTGCCACCGGCTCATTCTTAAATCCATTTTCGCTGATCTCCACCACCTCAAACGGCAGATCAAACAGCTCTGAAAAACTGATGTTGCATCCGACTTCACGTTTCCACATCACGACCAGCCTGCGGTTTAATTTTTCTGCCACCGCATAAGCAGAACCCAGACCAAGCAGTCTGTTTCCAAGCCCTGCACACGGCTCTATGATTATCATCGGTTCACTCATACGCTTTCCTTCTCTTTCCTTGTCACACTGCCACCCTCTACCTGATATACCATGTCACAATTTTTGATCGTAGACAGGCGGTGTGCAATAATCAGCATTGTCATCTTACCCTGTAAGCTGTCGATTGCTTCCATAACAGCAGCTTCTGTTTCCGTATCCAGTGCGGAAGTTGCCTCATCCAGCACTAACACTTCCGGTCTGCGGTATAGCGCACGTGCAATACCGATACGCTGACGCTGTCCACCGGATAAGCGTACACCGGCCTCTCCGATCATGGTATCTAAGCCCTCATCAAGGGATTTTACAAACTCATCTAATTGTGCCTGTTTTAATGCTTCCCAGATATCTGCATCATCAATGCCTTCCGTCTTGCCAAATGCAATATTATTGCGGATTGTATCGTCCAACATGTAGATAGTCTGTGGGATATAACCGATCTTATCATGCCATCCACGGTAAGATTCTTTGATATCCATACCATCTACCGTGATCTTTCCGGCCTGCGGTTTTAAAACACCCAGGATCAGGTCGACCATCGTGGTCTTTCCGGCACCGGACGGTCCGATAAATGCAACGGACTTGTTTTTCGGGATTGTCACATTAACATGGGCTAATACCGCATCCTCAGTATCCGGGTAATGGAAGGTCATATCCTCGACTTTGATTTCTTTGTCTAATGTTACTTTTTGTAATTTTCTTCTTTTTCTGTCTGGATCTCCATATCGCGGATCGCAGCATACTCTTCACCGATCTTGTGGATCACGACACCGTTATGGATGATCGATCCTAAATATTCAGACATCTTATTTGCAGAAGGAAGCAGGGCAAATGCTGCTGCCGCAAATACTGCAAGTGTTCCGACAAACTGCTCCGGGCTTGTGGATGTCGCGTTGATACGGACAATGATTGCCGCCATAAGTCCCGTGATACAGAGTGCTTCCATGATCGGTTTCGGAATGGAACTTAAGAAAGAGTTCTGTTTGATGACATAGGTGTAAAGACCATTCTGCTTTACAAATTCCCCTTCAAAATATGCCTCGCGGTTTGCGATCTTGATCTCTTTGATACCGCCGAACGCCTGCTGCATACACTGCAGGATATTGGCGTTGTATTTTCTTCTGTCATCACCGAAACGCGCTAAGGTTCGGCGCAGTTTTTTCATAAAGATAAATACCATAACGACCATCGCAAACGCAACGCCTAAGGTGAGCAGCGCATCTTTTACTAAAAGATATCCTACTAAGATCAGGCTGACGCAGAGTTCTGATGCAAGCTGGAGCATATTTAACACCGCCGCATAAAACATCTCCGGATCCGTATTGATATCACGCATCAGCTCGGCACTGTTGTGGTTTAAGAAAAATGTGTAATCTCTGCTGATATAATATTTCATCATGCGGTCCTGCATCTCGCGTTTTCCATAATAGGAGAAGCAGTACAGCATGTTATTGATAAAAATGATAAACGCATTTTTTGCAATATACACGATAATGATCAGCACCGAGAGCAGCGTGATCAGCTGATTGGTATTCTGCATGTGAAATCCATCATAAACAGAACGTATGATGTCATTTTTCAATAACTCTTCCGGATTCATCACCGCTGTGATAAACGGGGATAACACCGAAACACCAAGCAGGCTGACACCGGAATTGATCAGTATCAGAAACATCATTCCGACAAGCTTGCGCTTCTGCTTTCCATCAAAAACTTTTAGTACACTTTTTACCAAATCTTTCATTCTTTTACCTTTCTTACTTTAAAATAATCCAGTTTTTCTGCCGCATCCGTTCGCTTAACAGATCATCCGGCATAATGACCGTCTTATCCGGGTTCTGATTCAGATAAGCTGCCCATGTCGAAAACGTACTATTGGACAATATCTGGTTCTGGCATGCCGCCATCAGGAAAAATTCATCCACATCCGAAAATTCTCCCATCTCTGAGACAAATTCCAGCCTGTTTTCTGCCTGTCCCACTGCGTCTTTTTTCTGGCTTTCCAGCACAGGGGCAAGCGCTTCTTCTGCACGCTCCATATCATTGGTAAACACAATATAGCGTACTCCCGGCTTTTCCTGTTCCATGCGTTCCATGGCATGTTTAAAATAGGCTCCGGCAGGTCCCATGATATCACCGCCTCTGACATGCACGGCACAGGTCGGCGTTTTTTTGAACTCTCCTGTAATTTTTTTACCGTCTCACTCTGCTCGTAAGCCGGCGTCATCATCGCAGTGATCTCATCTAAATAATCTTCAAAATAGGCAAGGTGCTGCCAGTAACCATATAAATATTTATTTCGAAGTCCTTTTTTCTTATAAACTCTCGGATCGATATCATTCACATCATACCGGTGGTCACGGTTATGGTACACCTCGCGCTCTTTGATCACATGATATTTTAACGCACGTCTTAAGTTCTTGTAAATCTTCTGTCCCAAATTACGGTTTGGAAATGATTCCTTTTTATCGTATTTCAGATGAAACTTGTCCAGTTCAAAATCCCGCAGTGTAGAATTGTCACATTCTGAAATATCAAGAACCAGCGAATCGCCATCCCGCCTTGCCTGGGCATATCCGCAGGCATAATTAAACAGCTGGTTTCCCATGCCGTCTCCAATTTTTACTGCAATCATTCCTCTGTTACCTCTCACTTTTCCTGTGTCCTCTGGTGTTTCCCTGGAAAATGAATTTTTTCTGAAAGCAATGCCATTTCCTTTGCACAGCAGGGCAGCAGGATAAATACATACGGATACACATACTGGCTTTTGGCTTCCCATATTATATGCAAAAGAAATCCGCCTGTAAAAAATTAAAAAAATTATAGTTACAATCATACTTCCTGTTTCTTCGATCCGCAACAAAAATTTGTTGCAAGAACAAACAGCATGATCACAAATCCCTTCATCGCCAGGGCAATCTGCGGTTCTATACTTTTTCCCGAATAAAGTTCATTAAAAATCTCTGTCTTATTTTCTGCCCCTGCATCCGGCAGCGGGCCGCTCCAGAGTGATTCATACATCGGATCACACCCACATGGATTCCAGTTTTTTCGGAGAAAAACTCATACGCAGTATCCGGATTATGCCGGAAAATATAAATATTATCCCTGATCTTTGCTTTGCCAAGCTCTGTTGCTTTCTCCGGGTCATATCCTGCTTCCGAAAAGAGCCAGTCCGAACAGCCGTTATACCAGCCTGCTGCATTATTGTAATAAGGCTCCGTTCCCATTGCAATCCATAAAATCTTTGGTTTTCCACCACAGAGTACGCCACCTGTTTCTTTGTTATACCACGCATGGAATGCCTTTCCAGGAAGCACTGACACAACCATCACCAGAACTGCAAGTAAGATCAGCCTCCATTTTTTTTCTTTTAAGATCCGAAGAAAACACAATATTGCGATCGTTATCGATCCTATAATATTATTTCCTTTCAAAATAACTGCAAGCATTACAAAAATGACACACAATATCATATGCTTCCAGTTGCCGCTCTCCAAAGATTTATCCAGAAACAAAAATGCCAGAAGTATGAAAAACAATCCCGGAATAATTCCATATGCAAATGCCAGGAAGAAAAACTGTGGCAAAATAAAAATGAAAAAAGTATCACATACAGATTTGTCTTGTGATTTTGTCCAAAACACCGGTCTGTCAGCTTCCAGATCACAAAATTGATCCCTATGATCTGCAGGAGATTGACCGCATATAAAAAGCGCACATCCGTGCTGATAAAACCAATCAGATATTCATAGGTCACAAAACTTAACTGATGTTCATTCAGATAGATATCCTGTCCCGGATTTAAAAATGAAAAATCATGCTGTCTCATAAGCACAGAACCGTTATGTGCACTGTACGCATCCATGCGCAATTCCGTTGAAACATTCGCAATCCAGTATATCCCTGCAATTATATAAATTACAGTAAATACAATAAAGAGTATTTTTTCATCAATCTTTTGAATTTTAGATCCTGCGATCAAAAATACCACAAAAATCAGAACTGCGAGCACCAGTGCTGTGATACTGGTGCGCTCTATGCTCACATCCTCCGTCCACACATATGCCACTTTCGACCGATACAGCAGATTCAAAACTGCTACAAAACCGACACAGCAAAGCATCACCAGCCAGATTATATTCTGACAAAACCATTCAAACAGCTCAATTACTTTTTTTATCTTTTGCATATACTTCATATTCCCCGTTTGCAAATACCTGTTGATAAAAAATTTTCTTTTACAAATATTAAGACCACATTTGTTTTTTCAGACTGTTCATCCAATGCAGTTTTATTAAAAACCACAAGTGGCATTGCTTCCTGTTCGCTGCCTGACGAAACAGACTCCTCAAGCTGCTGCTCTATCTCCTCTGCCGTGATGTAATCTGTCTCAATCCAGCCACCGCATCCGGTAATATAAGGAGCTCTTCCGGTCAGATAATGTAAGATTGGAATTGCACCACAGGTAACCATCTTATCACTTTCGCTGCCATATGACTTTATAAAGTTTACCACTTCTTCCATCGGCTGTACAATATCCGTATCATACCTGATGCCGCGCAGTTCATCGAGTGTGAACTGCTGTTTTGGCTCTTGATCTTTTAAATACGCCTTTGTCATATAAAAACTCTGTGATACAGTCAGACCCACACACCATATCGCACAGATGACGGTAAGAAGTCTTCCCGTATTTCTTACATCCGGCAGCTTGTGCTCTGTCTCCACTGTTTCTTCAGTCTGTCTCTTCGCCTTTTTCATTCTGTCTCCGATACAGATTGCAATATATGGCAGTACAAAAAAAGCTTCATTGCACAGATGTGTGATACCCACATTCGATCCAATCGGCATCAGCACTGCAAGCATCCCGGATGCAAATGCAAGGGTTTTAAATTCTTCCGAAGCCTCTTTGTCTTTTAAAATCAGAACAATACATACATAGAGCATCGCCTTTATCACAGCTACTGCGTTCAGGTAATCTCCAAGCACGCGATACAGCACCGATAATCCTGCGATCTGATCTGCCCCGAAAACCGCACCTGCTAATAAAAGCACTGCCATCGCAATCATACCATATCCGATAAACAGTGCAAGACTTTTTACTTTTTTTGCTATCAGATAAATTCCATACAGCACGGCAAGTAATAATATTCCCCGCACGGTTCCCTTGAAATTGATCACAACCATGTTACCGATTGTATGTCCGTCATTTGAATTTCCTGCATAGAAGAACATATCCGCAACCATCTGAAAATAAGTGCCGATCCCGCATGTTTTATACATGAGAAAAAGCCCTGACGCAAAACTGCTCAAAACACCCACCACGCACCATAACACCTGGCGTACAAAATATGCCACATCTTTTTTCCGGTAAAAATCATAAAAAAGAACGATAAACACAGCAAATTGCAGGATGGAAGATATTTTGCAGAAAGCCGCCAGCATGAAAAATGCCGATGCAAAAAAGAGCATCCCGGACTTTTTGTCATTGACAGCCCGGATCAGGAAATACAATCCCGTCAGTGCCATAAATGCCAACTGCCGTATTATAAATAAGAAATGAAAATTACATTTGCAAGCACCATGGCAAACGCAAGTGCCGGAAGGATCAGCGCATCTTCCCGGTATCTCACATAGAGCCTGTAAGATAAGAAACACAGGTAGAAGCAGACTGCCGCCCATGCAGTCTCCATGCCAATGTAAGCCGGTATATGCAGTATCCCAAACACTTTTAACAGGCATCCGCCCAAAATGTTTGTCAAAAACAGCGGACAGATAAGTACTGTCCATATCTGTAAAAACAAAACCGGTACTGATTCATGTTAAATCCGACACACTGACATCAATACTAAAATTCCATCCCGACGACGGGAGCAGCGGAATCAGTGCGATCAGAATGATCCAGAAAAATTTATATGTCCGTTTCATAAAATCTCCATTCCTGCATTATTTTCACACTATGCTCCAAAATACAGCATACCTATCATTACAATACCATAAACCACACAGAGTGCCATCAGTACCCTGTCATGTAAAAGGACCTCCACAGGATCTCCCTCCGAATTTCCCTCCACCGTCAGACTGTACTTCATACAGATCAAAATCACGATCGGCACCGTCCACATTGCATATTCCATGCCGGCATTGGTAATATCCTTACACCATAATGCATAAAATGTATTGAGCAGTGCCAGGCACATATACATATTTTTGTCCAGGAAATCTCTCGTATAATATTTAAGCACCTTGCGGGTATCCCCGTCCTTTTTCTTCTGCAGCTCGTTGCGTCTTTTTCCAAGACTAAAATAAAACGCACCGGAAAGTACAGTCAGATACAGCCATTCAGACACTTCCGTCCCTGTCAGGACCGCACCGAAAAGCACGCGCAGCAAAAATCCGGAAGCAAGAATTGTCACATCTAAAAGCGGTACATCCTTAAGTCCCATACTATATGCCACATTGATAAACAGATATAAAAATACCAGCGCATAACTGCCCGCTGTCGCATCTGACACCACAAGCAGTACCACTGCTGCGATCAGAATGAACACCATCAGCACTACTGCGTGAAACGGTGTGACTGCGCCGGATGCGATCGGGCGATTTTTCTTTGTCGGATGCATCCTGTCTTTTTCCGCATCCCTGATATCATTGATGATATAGACCGCAGATGTGACCAGTGAAAATGCGATCATTCCAAGCAGTGTTGCCGTAAACTTACGCCGGTCTGTCAGATTTCCACTGAAAATCAGTGGCATAAAAATCAGTATGTTTTTGATATAATGATGTACTCTCATGAGATATAAATACTTTTTCATCCAATCGTTCCTTAATTTATTTCATAATCAGACAGTTTTACAATAATCGTATCGTCAATCACCTGAATAGATCCATCCGCCGGATAGGATGGCATTTCCCTGACAACCTCTCTCTGCATCCAGTTCTGGATCTCCTCATAAGTTCCATAATATGGCGAAAATCCAAGATAATCAGACATCAGATACAGCAATGAGTTATATCCAAGGTTCGTATCTGCTTTTCCTCCAACGGTAAAAGTGTCACCGATCAGACTTCCCATACCATTCGTACTGTCATTAATCTGTGTCCCCACCACGATCACCGGCTTGTCCTGCGAATAATCCTCCACACTCCGGATCTTGGTGATCAGCGTCTGCACATAGGAAAAATCATGATATTTCGTATATTCAAGTGCCATGTAATTGCCATTTGCGTACCAGACAAACACGATTACCAATGCCGCCGTAAGCAATGCAGACACCCAGTTTGTTATGCTCTTTACCGGAGCATGCAGTTTAAGATTCCGGGAACATGCATCCAGCCACAACAGGAAAAATACAAAGAAAAATACAACTGAATATGCCATCAGCGTATAGCAGTAGGAATTCGGTGCCATCACATAGATCAAAAACATCGCTACCGGAAACACCAATATACCACACAAAACAATTACCTTATTTAAATATTCTTTTTTCTTTAAAACCAGATAAGCACCAATACCTGCTGCAAATAAGATCCATACAACTTTGATCAGACGTCTTACGGTACGGTTATAGCTGATTCCCATAACATCGGAAAATCCCATATCAAAAAATGAGGTGTAACAAGATTTTAATGCACTAATAAGCTGTGCGATCGTGATCTTTCCCATTGTATCGCCACCCTGATAACTGGTAAGCTGTATATGTGTGACTGCAAGTACCGCTTTATTGATCAGAAAATAAACCGCAACGCCAGCTGCCATCACCACTAAGAATCTGGCAATCATAAGGAAAAACTCTTTCCATTCCTTTTTCTCCTTCACACCGCCAAATGCTGCTTTTAAGATCACCACTATAAGAAGAATGCACACGGTATCCGGGAAGTATGCCTGATATACACCAAGGGAACATGCAATCATTACCACTGCTGCTATATTTGCAATGATATTTTTCGGATATTTCACAGTGAGCCACGCAGCAAACACACTGAAAAAAATGCCTATTGCATAATAAAGTGCCAGAAACATAAAAAAGTACATGGACACAACTGCCGGAAATACTGTCATAAGTCCTCCGATCAGCCCCGCAGTCAGTTTGTTTCTTACCTGAAATACAGATACGACCATTCCCGCTGATAAGGCAAGGAACAGCAGTGCAAAGATTCCATTAAAAAAAGGCAATACCGTCAAAGAGGTATTCGCCTATCAAGATAAAGTGCAAATCAAAAAGAATGGTATACTAGGCTGGACCTATCGTTCGAACCTAGAATGATACTATTCTTTTTTTTCGATTGCTTGTTCTAAATATGTGATCAATGCATTGACTTCATCTTCACTTGTATGCCAACTTGTCACGAATCGAATGACATAGTGATCATCGCATTTTTCCCAAATTTCAAAATCAATTTTTTCACTTAAGAACTGATATTGTTCCTTGGAAACATTCACAAAAATCTGGTTTGTATCACTCTTCATGAATAAGGCATAGCCAAGTTCTTGTAGTTTAGATTGAATTCTCTGTGCTAAAACAACCGATTGTTTGGCATATCCAAAGAAAGCATCATGCTCAAATAAGCCTAAGAATTGAATGCCTAAAAGCCATCCTTTGGCAAGCATTGCCCCATTTTGTTTCATCACAAAGCGGAAATATGGCTTTAATTCAGGATTAGAGATGACAACAGCTTCTCCCATTAAAGCTCCATTTTTTGTACCGCCAATATAGAATACATCACAAATATTAGCCAGGTCATTTAAAGTATAATCTACAGTGGATAAGGCAACGCCTAGTCTTGCACCATCCATCATTAAATATAGACCTAATTCATCACAAACTGCACGAATGTTTTTTAATTCGTCTAATGTATACACTGTTCCATATTCTGTGGCATTGGAAATATAAACCATTTTTGGATAAACCATGTGTTCATATGAAAGCATATGTGCATCAAATACTTTACGAATATCGCTAGGATTGATCTTTCCTGCATAATTGTTTACCGGAATTACTTTATGTCCTACAGCTTCAATCGCACCTGTTTCATGGGTGGCGATATGTCCTGTATCACAGGCAATCACGGCTTCAAATGGTTTTAAGCAAGCTTTGATGATGGTTTGATTTGTAATCGTTCCTCCAACTAAAAAGTGGATATCTACATCGTAGTCTGGAATATGTTTTTTTATGGTTTCTTTGGCATTTTGACAAATCACATCCATACCATATCCAGTAAAAGAATGACCATTGGTAGTATTCATATATTCCATGATTTCTGGAATACATCCTTGGCCATAATCATTTCTAAAAAATAACATTTTAATCAACTCCCAAAACCATTGTAACACAAAAAACAGGTCATTTGACCTGTTTATTCAATTTATTCTTCTTTTAAACCCATGATTTCATCCGTAAATAGACGTGCATCCATCAACTTCAAATCATCGGCGATGTATGGCTTAAATTCCATTTGATCTAATACATCTTTTTGTAAATCTACACCTGGAGCGATTTCAATTAATGTTAATTTACCATCAATTAACTTAAATACGGCACGCTCAGTGATATATAAGACTTTTTGACCAGTTTCATTCGCATAATCAGCTGAGAATGTAACTTGTTCAATGTGATTTTTAAATTTCTTGATTTGACCTTCTTGATCAATTGTCAATTTACCATTTCCAACAGTTTCTTTTAAACCTTTAGCTGTGAATGTTCCACAATAAACGACTACTGGTGATGTTTGGGTAATATTAATAAATCCACCACATCCTGCAATTTTTGGTCCAAAACGAGAAACGTTGATATCACCTTTTTGATCACATTCAGCAAGTCCTAAGAAGGCTTGGTCTAATCCACCACCATCATAAAAGTCAAACTGATATGTTTGGTCAATGATTGCGTCTGGGTTTGTACATGCACCAAAGGCAGTTCCATTCATTGGAACTCCACCGATTCCTCCAGCTTCCACAGTCATCTTAAGTCCTGGTAAGCCTTCTTCGTTGGCAACATTTGCGATACCTTCTGGCATACCAATTCCTAAGTTGATAACAGCTGATGGATCCAATTCCATTGCAGCACGACGACATACAACTTTACGAGCATTTAATGGCATTGGTTCAATTGAATCAACAGGTACACGAATTTCTCCACAGAATGATGGGTTGTATGGATCTGAATACGTTTGCCAGTGATTTTCTGGATCTGCAACTACAATTGCATCCACATAAATACCTGGAATCTTAACATCCATTGGTTTTAAAGAACCGCGTTCTACAATTTTTTCAACCTGTAGAATAACTTTACCACCACTGTTTTTAACAGCTTGGGCAATACTGATTGAATCTAGAGTAGCTGCTTCCTTACACATTGAGCAGTTTCCATCTTCATCAGCATATGTACCACGAATTAAAGCAATATCCAATGGGAATGATTTATAACGTAACCATTCTTCTCCATCCATATTGATTAATTCAACTAAATCTTCTTTAGTGCGTTCATTCATTTTCGCACCTTCTAGACGTGGGTCAATAAATGTTTTCAAACCAATTTTAGTGATAACACCAGGACGGTGTCCAGCAATTTCACGGAACATCAAACTGATTGTTCCTAGTGGTAAATTGTATCCTTCTACTTTATTCTCAAAAACTAATTTTTGGAAAGTAGGAATCAATCCCCAGTGACCACCAATAATTCTTTTTAACAATCCTTCATGACCCATATGGTTCAATCCAAGATCAGGTGTTCCATCCCCTACACCGGCAGAGAACATTACTGTCAAATCTCTTGGGTGTCCAGTTTCTAAGAAACTCTTTTCAATGGCAACACTAAGTTCTTGAGGGTGACCCATTCCAATAAATCCACCAACACCAATCTTGTCACCATCTTTGATCATACTGATGGCTTCTTGGGCTGACATTACTTTTGACATTTAAATCATCCTTTCAAATAAATTATTTGTTTTTAAATTCTTTTTCTTTTACTTTGTTTACGAAGCATTCCATTCCATAAGTTTGATCTTCAGTTGCGAAGCAATCTGAGAAATCTTTTACTTCGATAGCAATAGCTGAATCCATATCTGTTTGAAGTCCAGCGTTGATTGCTTTTTTAGCTTGAGCAACAGCAATTGGAGCATTCTTACAGATTCCATTAGCCATCTTTAATGCACTTGCCATTAAGTCTTCTTGAGGAACTACCGCATTTACTAATCCAATAGTCAATGCTTTATCCGCTTTGATGTTACGAGCTGTAAAAATCATTTCTTTAGCAATTCCAGCAGGTACTAAACGAGCTAAACGTTGAGTTCCACCAAAACCTGGAGTAATTCCTAATCCTACTTCTGGTTGTCCAAATACAGCATTTTCAGCCGCAATACGAATATCACAAGCCATACTTAATTCGCATCCACCACCTAATGCGAAACCATTTACGGCTGCGATTACTGGGCAGTGTAAAGTTTCAATTTGACGGAAGATTTTGTTTCCGTAAGCTCCATATTCAGCAGCTTCTTCAACAGTTTTGTCTTTCATTTCAGCAATATCTGCACCAGCAACGAATGATTTGTTTCCAGCACCTGTGATAACTACACAATAAGTGTCTTTATCAGCTTCAACGGTGTTTACTGCTTCTTCTAAATCGTTTAATACAGCTGTTGATAAAGCGTTTAATGCTTTTTCACGATTAATTGTGATAATTGAAACGTGACCTTGTTTTTCTAATAATACGTTTTCCATGATTGTTCTCCTCTATATTTAAATAAAAAGTGAAACAACGAGTGTTTCACTTTAGTTATTTCACTAGTTGTAGCTGTAGAATCCTTGTTTAGTTTTTTGACCTAATTTTCCAGCACGAACCATTTTCTTTAATAATGTACATGGACGATATTTAGGATCTCCTGTTTCAGTATATAATACTTCCATTACATCTAAAACAATATCCAATCCAATTAAGTCACCCAAAGCCAATGGTCCCATTGGGTGGTTAGCTCCAAGTTTCATAGCTGTATCGATATCTTCAACACTTGCCAATCCTTCTTGGTAAATGAAGCAAGCTTCATTAATCATTGGAATTAAGATACGGTTAACTACGAATCCAGGTCCTTCAGCAACTTCTACTGGAGTTTTTCCTAATGATTTAGAGTATTCAATGATAGCTTCTTTTGTTTCAACTGGAGTGTTTTCACCAGAAATAACTTCAACTAATTTCATACGATCAGCTGGGTTAAAGAAGTGCATACCGATAACGTTGTGTTTGATTCCGTTAGCAATTTCAGTAACACTTAAACTTGAAGTGTTAGTTCCGAAAATGCAGTCTTCTTTACAGATTTCATCTAAAGTCTTGAACAAATCTTTTTTGATTTCCATTTTTTCAAGAACAGCTTCAACGATCAAATCGCAATCAGCTAAATCTTTGTATTCACCAGCAGTTAAGTTAGCTTTGATACCTTCTGCTTTTTCAGCAGTAATTTTTTCACGAGATACTAGTTTATCTAATTTAGCACCAATTTTGTTGATACCATTTTGTGCCCATTCGATTTTAATATCACATACAGTTACATTGTATCCAGCTGTAGCAAATGCATTGGCAATACCTTGCCCCATTGTTCCAGCACCAATAACACCTACATTTTTCATTTTAAATATGCTCCTTTTTATTATTCAGCTTTTGCAGCTTTAATTGATTCTACTAATAAAGGTAATACAGTTGCGCAATCTCCAACGAATCCCATGTTTGAAATATTGAAGATTTCTGCTTGAGGGTCACGGTTGATAGAGATGATCAAATCTGATTTATCCATACCTGCACAGTGTTGTACAGCTCCAGAAATACCGCAAGCGATATATAATGAAGGACGTACAGTCTTACCTGTTTGACCTACCTGACGATCTTTGTCTAAGAATCCATCTTCAACAACGGCACGAGTACAGCAAACTACTCCACCTAATTCGTCAGCTACTTTTTGAAGTACATCTAAGCAGTTTTCAGCACCACGACCAGCACCTACTAAGATGTTAGCTTTTGTGATATCTACATCAGCTTTAACTTTTTCGATTACTTTTTCTACGAATACTTGAGGATCTGTTGTTCTCCAAGTTGGTGTAAATTCTTCAACTTCACCAGTACGAGTTGTATCTGTTGGAGCCAATTCGAATACTTTTGGTCGAATTGTAGCCATCTGTGGACGAGTGTCTTTACATACGATTGTACCGAATAAGTTACCACCGAATGTAGGACGAGTTACGTCTAATAATGATTCACCATTTTCTTTAGCATATTCTAAGTCTACTTCGATCTTAGTAGCATCTGCAGTTAGACCTACATTTAAACGAGCAGCTACACGTGGTGCTAAATCACGTCCTAATGGAGTGGCACCAGTTAACATTGAATCTGGTTTGTGAGCTAAAACAACTTGTGTTAAAGCATCTGCATAGAATTGAGTTGAATAGTCTTTTAATAAAGCATCATCAACAACGATTACTTTGTCAGCTCCATGACTAATAACTTCTTGAGCTTTTTCTTTTACATTTTCTCCAAGCAATACACCAACTACTTTGTATCCAAATTCAGGGATAGAAGCAACTAGTTTTCTTGCTTCTGAAATAAGTTCATAACTTACTTCTGCAATGTTTCCGTTTTCTTGTTCAACGAAAACGAAGATATCTTTATATTCTTCAAATCGAGCCATTCTACTTCATCCTCCCTACTTTGTAATGATTTGCTTTTCTTTCAAAGTCTTAGCAATCATATCTGCAGTTTCCTGCTCAGACAATGTGAATACTTCTGTTTTATCAGTAACGTCTTTTGTGAAAGTAGTTTTAACTGATGTAGGAGAACCTTTGAAACCAACTGTTTCAGGATCAATTCCTAATTCAGCATTTGTTAAAACTTCGATCTTGTCTTCTTTACACAAGTCAACGATATTGTCACATTGCATGTAACGAGGTTTGTTCATTCCTGATAATGTTGTGATAACACATGGCAACTTAGCAGTTACGATTTGTTCAACATCTTCTAATGAACGTTTTACTGTGATTGAATCTTCTTTTACTTCTAAGATTTCATCTACGTAAGTAATTTGAGGAATATCCAAACGTTCAGCAGTTTGAGGTCCTACCTGAGCAGTATCACCATCGATAGCTTGACGACCAGCGATAACTAAGTCGAACCCTACTTTTTTCAAGGCAGCAGCTAAAGCGATACTTGTAGCACATGTATCAGATCCACCTAATACACGGTCTGTTAATAAAACACCTTTGTCAGCACCCATAGCAACGCCTTCTTTTAACATTTCAGCAGCTTTAGGTAATCCCATTGTCATTACGACAACTTCAGTGTCAGGGTTTTTATCTTTTAATTCCAATGCAGCTTCCAAACCAGCTAAATCATCAGGGTTTGTGATTGCAGGAACACCGTCACGAATTAACGCACCCGTTTTTTTATCAACTGTAATTTCAGTTGAATCCGGAACTTGTTTTTCTAAAACAACGATTTTCATTTTTCAACACCAATTCCTTTCTTACTTCAACATAGCGCCAGAGATAACCATACGTTGTACTTCTGAAGTACCTTCGTAGATTTCAGTGATCTTAGCATCTCTAAACATTCTTTCTACTGGTAAATCACGAGTATATCCATATCCACCTAATAATTGGATAGCCTTAGTTGTAATTTCCATTGCTGTTTCAGCAGCGAATAATTTTGCTTCAGCTGCCAATTGAGTATAAGGACGACCTTCTTGTTTAGCAGTAGCTGCAGAGTATACTAACCAACGAGCTGCATCTGTTTTTGTTTGCATATCAGCTAATTGGAATTGAGTGTTTTGGAATTTAGCGATTGGACGACCAAATTGTTTACGTTGTTTTACATAAGCAACTGCTTCGTCGATAGCACCTTGAGCAATTCCTAATGCTTGAGCAGCGATACCAATACGTCCACCATCAAGTGTCTGCATGGCAATCTTGAATCCCATACCTTCTTTTCCTAATAAGTTTTCTTTCGGAATACGTACATTATTGAAAATTAATTCACATGTAGCAGATCCACGAATACCTAATTTCTTTTCGTGAAGACCGAATGTGAATCCTGGAGTTCCCTTTTCAAGAATGAAAGCAGAAATTCCACGAGTTCCCTTTGTTTTGTCTGTCATGGCAAAAATTACATATACATCAGCTTCTCCAGCATTTGTAATGAAGATTTTTGTACCATTGATAACATATTCGTCACCATCTAATACAGCTGTTGTTTGTTGTCCAGCAGCATCTGTACCGGCATTAGGTTCAGTTAAACCAAATGCAGCTAATTTCTTACCTGTACATAGATCTGTTAAGAATCTTTGTTTTTGTTCTTCAGTACCAAATTGAGCAATTGGCCAAGTACCTAATGAAGTGTGAGCTGATAAAACTACACCACTTGTTGCACATGTTTTAGACAATTCTTCGATTGCTAAAATGTAGCATAAATAATCTGCGCCAGCTCCTCCATATTCGCGAGAATAAGGAATACCAAGCATCTTAGCTTGACGCATCACTTCTACAGATTCCTTAGGGAATCTTTCGTTTTCGTCAACATCCGCTGCGTTTTCTTTTACTTC
>ENA-OQHF01000793-OQHF01000793.1-human-gut-metagenome-genome-assembly--contig:-NODE-793-length-18108-cov-7.638785_pt1 | contig 18108 bp, 19 predicted proteins | sample MGYA00242559_ERZ504709 | MGnify/ENA primary metagenome ERZ504709 (study PRJEB26092, sample SAMD00036203) | human gut metagenome | host: Homo sapiens | study: EMG produced TPA metagenomics assembly of... | reverse complement strand
GGACTCTCAGGTCGATACCGCAAGTGATTTCAGGAAAATCGCCGACGAAACGATCAACCGCACAGCTCGACGCCGCACGCCAGCCCTACGATAAGCTGCGCCGTCTCGGCTTCGGGGCCGACGAGATCGGCACTGCGTGGGCTCGCCGACAGGCCGATGCCAAAGATGCCGGCTGCGAGGATAAATTCATGCCTCAGCTGCGGAAATGGCTTCTCGACACGAGCGTCAAGGGCTGCCGAAAGATGGTCGAGGCCGCACGCCAGCGAACAGGCCGCGGCGAAAAGCACCTGCGAAGGGCTCCCGACGGCGCCTGGCTCATCATCGGAGACGGGCCGGTTCATCCGGTTGTGGATGCGAACGGAATCGTCTATCGCGGCGATAACAAGGAGGCCGCGATAGACCTGGCCCGCAAGCAGGCTACATCTTTGCTGTGAGCTGCTGAACGAACGATTGAATAAATGTCGAAAGGGGAAGTGACATGGAAGGGAACTCGTGGGAAAGACTTATTAGAACCGAGCGTAATGGACAATCTGCAATCGTCGGAATCGAGGAAGAGAACCATGACTCGTCTCTTTCCTCAGACGATGGCGGCATCGGCGCTCGAGAGGAGCGCGTCAGATGCGTTCTGTCCGAGCTGAGACATCTGGCCTCGATCAGAAGCCAGTGCGAGACAGCGCTCAGGCAGCTGCCGTCCCGATCAAATGAGAGGGAGCGAATGAGGAACCGCGTCCTGCATATCGATTCGACATTGAATCTCGTAATGGTCGTCGTCGAGGCGCTGGACGATTGCGAGCCGGGACTCGGATCTATCTTCCAGCTGTCCTATATCGACAACCTGACATGCGAGAGGATCGGCGCGCTCTTGGGCGTCTCCAAGAGGACTGTCATCAGGAGGAGAAACCATATCGTCGCGTTGATAGCGTCAGATGACGATCTCTACAGCATCATCGTTGGTGATGCCGCGTGAGCTCCGTAATCCTTTGGCGGGTACGCATATGACCCGGATTATTATCCTACTTGCATCTGGACTACTTCTTGCACTCGCCGGCTTGAGCTACCTTCTCCGGCTAGATGGGTTGGCTTTACTGCTTCTTATTACTTCCGTTGCGATCGTGCTCCGGCTATTCGACAATGGTGATGAGGACGATTCCGGGTGGAGGCCTTTATAGGAAAGCCCCCAAGGAAAAGTTGCAAGTCGCGACTGCAATGAAGTGATATTACGCAATGACACAGTTACGTAATGACACAGTTACGTAATGACACAGTTACGTAATGACACAGTTACGTAATGACACAGTTACGTAATGACACAGTTACGTAATGACACAGTTACGTACTTCTTTAGTTCATTGATTACGCTTTCCTCTTCGCCATGTTTTCTTAAAATCGCTTATTCAGTCGTTGCACTTTTATTTTCTTCTTTAATTCTTTTATTCATCTATTCCGCAGTTCATTAATGACATAATTCTGTTATTATTAAATAACAACCTTCAATGCGGAGTTTCCGCCATCGGTCCAATTAGGGCATTGGAGGGTTTATGTCTTCTTATCCTGATTACATTCCAATCATCAAATTTATCTTGGGGATTGTCGCGCTCGTAGCCTTTTTTGCAAGCGGGCTCGCCTACGCCGTCCTTCAGTTTATTGTCGGCGCGGCAGCGTGCCTCATCGCCATCCCGATCGCTCTTGTGGTCATGAGCATCGCCAGTCGCTCCTAGGCATTTTCTGGCTCTAATTGTTTTCAATTTCAATTTGAAAGGAATCACTATGCCGAATTTCACCCCTGTGATCGTGTTCACCAACCAGAAGGGAGGCGTCGGCAAGACGACTTCCGCAGACGCAATCGCCGACGGACTTCGCCGCCGCGGCCTCAAGGTCCTAGCCGTGGATATGGATCCCCAGGGCTCGCTTGGGCGAATCGAGTCGGACTGCGTCGCGAAAGGCACCTGCTGCAGTTCTAGCTTCCTCAAGGGCGTCCAAGTGGTTTGCACCGAGGACGGGCAGGCGACCGTGCCCGGCGATCTCGATTTGGCCAACGTCTCTGACGAGAGGGACCTCGAGGGTAACGAGATCAATGAGTACTCTCTGACGCGCGCAATAGAGTCGGCCGTCTCCCAGCACGGCTTCGATGCCGTCGTTGTCGACACCCAGCCCGGCATGACTTTCTCGACGATTTCCTCCACCATTGCCGCCACCCATCTCGTCATCCCGACTAACGCCGACAGGCTCGGCACCGAGGCCGTCGAGCAGACCCTCGAGCTCCTCAGCGCGGTATCCGATTCCTATGATGTTGCATGGATTAGTGCCCCCGCCGTCCTCATTACGCTCTATCGCGGTATCGCCAAGCTCGCGAGGGCCTTTGCCTCCCAGATGGTCGAAGAGTTCCCCAAAATGGGCCTCAAGGTCTTCCAGCGCCGAATCGGTATAACGGTCGCCATTCAGGACGCGCAGGCGAACGGTCGCAGCATCTACGAGATGAACGTCCTCAAGGGCGCAGCTTTCGAGTATGACGTCCTTGTAGGCAACATCATGAACTGGTGCGAGCTCAAGCCCGCAGCCGGTGAAACAGAAGGAGTTGAGTAACTGTGGCCTCTAACCTACCCGATAACCTCGTTGGCGACATGATGAGCAATGCGCCACGCTTCACTTTGCCAAATTTTGGGGCACAGAATCGTTCCGGGTCCCGCCCCGCGGGACCCGCCCCGCAAGACCCTGTTCAGGACAACGCACCCGCGTCGCCCATTTCCCATGCGAGCGTTCGCAAATCCAAACCCGCGGCGTCCCCCACACCCAACAAGGTTTCTTCCGGATCCAAAAAAGAGAGGGTCACCTTCTCGACTTCGCCGCTCGAGGCTGAAATCCTCGAGCGGCGCGTTCTCGAGCTCAAACTGAAAGGCGGCCCCAGGAGAGACGCCAATGTCAGCCGTGTCATCGAGGATGCACTTCGCGACCGTATCAACGGTGGGGAGCTCGATCTTTCCGTTTTGGACAACCCCAAGCGATCGATGAGTGCCACGCGCTATAGCCGGACGGCCCTCGTCCCCTATGAGGTGTACAAGGGCCTCATGACCGGACTCGTGAGCGCTCGCGCGGCACATCCGGAGATCCTGCCCTCAAACCTCACTGCCAGCGCGTATATCAGGGCGTGCATCCTGGCCTTGGAAAACTAGCCCAAGCATACTCTGCGTGCATTTTAATCGGATGCATTCCCCGGGGCGGCGCCGCTCTGAGAAAGACCTCTTCTCACGGGCGAAGGTCGGGCGGCGTCGAGGAATTGTTTGCTCTGGGAAGAATGGAGAATGGAAATGAAATTACCCGCCGCAGCGGTGAGGCCGCTCGTCGCCCTGGCCATTGTCGCTGCATCAATTGGCTGCATCGCGCCCCTCCCGGCATACGCCGAGAACGCGACGGCCGCCGTTGTCTCCGCTGACGGCAACCACGTCGTCGTCGATGTCGACCTAAACGGAGACGCGTCTGGTGTCGGTTCCGCCGAGAGCCTGGCAGACTTATGGTAGTCCCGCTGATCGCCTCGGCCTTGCTGCTCGATTTCCTCGGCTGCATGATGCCCCTGGCATTGGTCGAGGACACCAAGGCATTTAAGGTCGGCGTGTTCCTGATTTGGGCGGCGCTGGTGGCGGATTCCGTCCTGATGGGCTTGTTCTATCCGAGGGAGCTGGCGGGGGTGAATCCCCTGTTGGCGGTAGGTCTCGAATCGATATGCCTCATCTGTGCCATGTATCCCCTGCATGGGTTCGCATCGAACTTGGCTCCCTGTGGCATCCGGGTCGATACTGCCGCGGCCCTCGCCTTCATAGACTTCCTCGTGACCGCTGTGGGATATGTCTCCCTGCTCTTGGGTATGATCTGGCTTATATTCTTCTAGGCTTGCAGGCATATGGACCTGTCGACCATCAAGCCGGAGGGTTCCGAGGAGTAGCGCCGACGCAGGCCGCCTACACGTCACGCCCGCCGTGGACCTGTACGACGAAGATATCCCGTTCTAGCGAGGGGATCCCGATGAAGCCCGCCCCGGCGGGCTTTTCCATCCCCCGGCTCCCGCCCAGGGGGAGCGCTCCGGCGCCGCCTCCCCCTGGACCCCCGCAGGCCCTTTGGCGTCGCTCGCGTTGCACTCCCTTCCGACAGCCTGGGGCTACACAGGGAGCCCCTACGGCCGTCGAAAGCGCGCACAACGCTCGCTCGTCCGCAGGGGGACGGATGCGGCCCGTCCCCCTGCGACCCCCTCGGCCGCCGGCTGCGCCGGTGCGGCCACTGCCGTGGCGGCCGCGTCCACCGCCGACGGCCCGCGCGGGGCGCGGCCGCGCGCCAGGGCGGCAACCCGATCGCGCACGCTCCGTCGCCACGGGGGCCGCCCCCCGTCAAGGGCCCGCACGGAACCCCGCACAAGCCCCCGCGCGGGGCGCGGGGCCTGGTGGAGGTTGCCGTGCAGACCCCTGACGGGCAGCGCCCTCCCGCGGCGGCTTTCGCCGGAGCTAAAGCGACGCGCGGCGGGGTCGCGAGGGGCACACGCAAGGGGCGGTGCCGACGCCGTGCGGTTAGGAGGAGCCAGATGGGCTACTACGCATGGGGTACCGGCGAAATTAAGTTTGCGTCCAAGGAGGAGCTCGAAGCCGCCGTAAAGGCGTTGAAGAAGATCCCTGCTAGCGCGAATTTCAAGGGCATCGAGAAGGATTACCCCGACCATGAGTCGTTCGAGTTCTGCAAGGCGATGTCTGAACTCGGGTTTTCCGCTGTCCACTCCAAGGATGATTTCTACCCCTATTCCTTCGATATCGAGTACGAATGGGACAAAATCGGGTCTTGGACGGAAGAGCCGTTTGAGGCGATCGGCCCCCATTGCGTCAAAAGCTATTTCAAGTGGAGCGGAGAGGACGGCGAGAGGTGGCTTGAGTCCGGGCTGCACACCGAGAAGGACATGCTCGTCGCCAGTTTCCCGGACGGTGGCGTTGAGTGCTCGAACGGCAGCATGTTCATCGATCTGACCTATGCCGACCAGAGGTTCCAGCTGTTCATCAACGTCAACGACTGGGGTGTCCCCACGTTCCATATCAGCCAAATCAAATAGATCCAATGCCGGGACGGTTGCCGTCCCGGCCTTTATCCCCCGGCCACCGCCCAGGGGGAGCGCTCCGGCGCCGCCTAATTTCAAGAACAGCCAATGGCGGGGGCCTGCGAGCCCTCGCCCCACTCCAAAGGAGAGAACCATGAAGAACATCGACGAGAAGATCAGGAAGATCGTCGCCCTCATCGACGGGGCCGCGACCGAAGGCGAAGCGCGTGCCGCCTCGTTGGCGCTCCAGAGGCTCCTCGTTGCGAACAACCTTAAGTTGGAGGACATCAATCTGGACGATTCACCGGCAGAAGTCGGCGAGGAGGTTTGCGATCTCGGCCGTCGAATTCCCGAGTGGAAGAAAACCCTTGCACTTGTTGTTGCAGCGAACTACAGGTGCAGGGCCTACACGTCATATAGCAACAATGGAAGGACTGTCGTGTTCGTCGGTGAGGGCGAGGATTCCGTTGTCGCCTCGTGCTGCTTTAGGGCGAGCGCCAATGCGGCCGAGAACTGCTTCAGGACCTATTCCGCGCGAATGAAGGCCATGGGGTACGGGAATGTCTCACGTCAGAAGGGCGTAAAGGGAACGTGGATGCTTGGCTTCATCTCCGGTCTCAAGCGAGCCTATGCGGAGCAGGTCAGCAATGACGAGTCCATGGCGCTCGCGATCGTCGTCCCCGAATCCGTCAACCGTCACATGGATGGGATCGGCTTGAGGACGACCAAGATTAAAGTCAGGACTACTAGCGATCCTTATGTCAAAGCCGACGGCTATGAATCCGGTTATGGGTTCGGCAGAGGCGACAGAGTGACCGCCGCATCGGCATAAGACGAAATGCCGGGGCCGCCAAAAGACGGCCCCGGCATTTTTCTATTTAACTCGATCTAAAGGACAATGGGGCTCCGGTATCGAATGGGAAATCATTTATCGCCGGGCCCCATTGCCAGTTCGATCGTTAGACGAACTACTGAAAAATGGAAAAGGTGAATACATGAACAATGGGAAAAGCGAACTACAGAATTACGTAATAACGACAAGTTGCAATAGCGTAAAGGCAGCAAACCGTAAAATGCGAACCACGAAACTACGGGATAGTAGAACTATTTAACACCGTACCGTTCGGTCCTGAAATTTGTCCGCAAGAGTCGTACGCTGCCGTACAAAACTGCGTTTTGCCCGGTAGCGTACCGCCGCCAAGAGCGGCGCTTGTTAGGGCTCTGCCCTAAAACCCGGCGCCTGCGGCGATAAATAGTTACGCAATAACGTTGTTACGTGATTGCGTTAATACATAGTTCGGTTGTTCGCTTATTACGTAGTTCATCTCTTACGGAGTTACGTTTATCCGGTATTCAATAGTTAGATAGATCATCATTTCGTGGACTAGAAGGATTGCCGATCATCCTTTACAGGCATGGCCTATTCGGTTCCATATTCACAAGGAGCCATAACGATACATAGTGGATACGCCATGCTCTGTCTCGGTGATTTACACATTGCACACCCACCACCCGAACTGACGCCATAAGGCTGACGAGAGACATAGGGCCAGATTTCGAAAGAAAGCCTGCAGCTTTGCAGCTCAAGCGTGGGCGCTGGGTCGAGGTGATGGGCTTTGATGAAGGGCATTATCTGGAGTGCCAGGCGTTCGCCATCAGCATTCCCATTCTTTAAGTGTCTGACAGTCCTTTGCGGCATAGTCGCGTGGTTATGTTATTCGGCTTAACCGTTGTTGCGACATGTCGTTTTGTCGTTATCACGTAGTTCGGTTGTTCGCTTTTCGCATAGTTCACCTATTTGCTTTGTCCATATTTCTACTCCCCGGTAATGACTTTATTTCACCGCGCCATCATTCCGTTAATACCGACATTGCGCCTACGAATACTGAGGCCCGTTCATAAAGTGGATCGAAACGTTACCGGGAGGATATAGGTCGAACTCTGGTCCTGTCGGTTTTTACCTTGTACGCCCGCAACCAAACTTAAACCGTAAGACTGACGAGAGGCTCTCAGATTGATTCCGAAAGTAAGGTCAGTTGCCGAGGAGGTTCAGCCGCGAATACAGGATCTAGTCTTACGGTGTTTCTTGTAGGGCATCTCCCAGAATAATGAGCGACCGCGACCAACATTCCCATTCGCTGATTGTTAAGTAGACACGCCATGCCTTCGTTACGTAACTTGGCTACTCCGGTTTTCACGTTGTTACGGCATGTCGTTTTGTCGATATTACACAGTGCAGTTCTTCACCTCCTATATAGTTCACCTATTCAACAATTACGCTTTACGAGAATGAGTAGCTTGACTATCAAACTGGATCCAAAGAGTTGATGAGAGGCGTTCAGCCATTGCTTGGAATAAGTTCGGCTTTCGCTACAGCTCGCATGCGAAAGTGGGATTGCAGCTGTCTGTATTTTAAGAAAGAGGTTTGTCCAGAGTGCAAAGCGAGCGGGACCAGTGCCCCATTCCCTGAAATGTTAAGCAGTCCTGTTATGCCGCAGTCACGTGGTTCTGTTATTCCGCTTTGCCGTTATTACGCTATTACACAGTTACGCTACTACATAGTCGCGCTATTGCACAGTTGCGTTATTACGTAGTTCAGTACTTCTCTCTTATCACTATTCGCCTTTCCACTTCTACTGAAGTTACAAAATACCGTTAATCGGGTGATCTGGAGATGCCACTTTCCGTAGTTCGGGAATGACATAGACCCTTACTGATTTAACGGACCCTTTCTTCTGGCAGGTATTCCAGTAGATAGGACATAAAACACATTGGCACCACCTGTCACCAAATTGTACGGCACGGTACGTATCACTGCCCTACGCTTGAAGAAGCATGAATTAGGAGACAGTGCATGAGCAAGAAGCCCCGTAAGAAACAGCTAAAAGAGGCGCGCATAGAGGCCAGAAGCACTATCGAGGAGGCAGACGCCATTCGTGCATTGGCAAAGGGCCTCAACATGTCCATCACTGAGTACATCTTGTATAAGACGCTCTACGAAACCCATGCTTCATCGGGGTCCACCCTAAGAAGCATCTGGGACGAGCTCATTTCAATTTCAGTGCAGCTATCTGAGCTCAACTCGAACGCCAAGGCGATAGCGGGGCAGTCCCGGGCCGCCGAAGCCAGAAGGCTGTCTATGGCCATTTTCGCGGCGATTGATACCGTTGAGCCCAATTTAGTTGACGCATGCGAGCGGCTATCTCGTGCAATCGAGGCCGAATATCCCGCCGAAAGGAGGCGCGATGCCCTTTCTTAAGACAATTTCGGGCGGCAGCGGCAGCTGCAGGCAGGTCGATGACTATCTGTCGTTTGGCCATAGGGGTGCGGAGGATCACGAGGAGAGAATGGAGAAATACCTTACCGGTGACAAATCCGCCTCGCGATCCATGGCGTTCGGCCATTCCCCAGGTCTGCCCGATACCCCGTTCGGATGGCATAAGGTCATGGATGCAACGCGGAAAAGATTTGGCAAGGATAAACCCCCGGAGTGGTTTGAGCGGAAAAGAAAATCAAACCCCGACCTAGTCTGGAGGAACTACTACCAATGGGTCCTGTCGCCCGACCCTAGGGACCGTGCATCTGCAGAGGAGGTTGGCCAGCTCGCCCAGGAATGGTGTGAGAGGGTTTGGCCAGCAGAGCAGGGCTGGCAGTGGATCTGGTCGGTTCACGACGACAACGCACATGGGGTCATGCACGCGCATGTTATCCTCAATGCGGTAAATTCTTCCAATGGACTTAAAGCTCAAATAACGCCCGAGGACAGTGACACCATGGCGCGTGTTGCACAAGAGATAGCGCGCGAGCATGGCATGGGAACGCTGCCGGATCTCTCTGAGCGCAGGAAGGCAATGCGAGAGGGGCGGCAGGCCCCCACAATCCAGTCAGTTCGTATGAGTGCTGCCGAACGCTCGCTTAGGCGTCGTGGGCGCCGAAGTTGGGTGGCGGAGATTAGGGATGCTATTGATAAGTCAATCGCAAATAGCTCCGACTGGGATGAGTTCGTAGAGAGATTCGAGGCTGAAGGCTTTACAGTGGAATGGAGTCGTCGGGGTATTGGCTATAGGCATCCTGACAGCGGAGGTCACGACAAGAAGGTCCTTGCGTCTTCACTCGGGTCGAATTATGACGAGTTCGGAATTCGCGCCCGACTGGGGATACCCGTCGATGTCGTGAATGGGGAGACGAGCTCTAGAATCACAAGGCGACAAGAGCATAAATCTCAGGTTCCAAACGCGGGCTATTCGCCGTATTACAGGGGGCTCGAGGATGCCCTCAGGTCAAGAATTGCAGCAAAATCAAGCCGTCGCGGTATAGGCGCAATTAGCACCGGCATCAAAGCCCTTTCCGCAATTTCTGCTGACGGGTATAGCTCCGTCTCAGAAGTCGAGGAGGCCTTCAGGTCTCAGATGCTCAAGGTTGAGGCCATGGAGCAAGAGGTCCATGAAATAGAGTCATCGATATCTATTGCAGAAGATGTATTGGAGCGCTCGGAGAGGATTGCATCTGCCAGGGCGAGGATCGACGAGTTGGAGTCGCTACCGTCGATAACGCAAGCAGAAAGAAAAGAGCGTAACGCCCTATTGGATCAGATTGACGACAATACCGCCTTTTGCAAAATGGCGTTTTCAAAAGTCGCTCCCGAGGTATCGGGGGCCGATAGCTACGAAAGCGAAGCAGGAGCAATTCTCAACAGGCTAAGAGATGAGCTAGGTGGCCTCTCCGTGTCGCTTGATGGCGCACGAGCTGACGCCAAGTCGTTAAGCGAGTCCCTTGGGGCAATCGAGGGCTTTGTCGGCGCAAGGGCCGTAAGGGATTTGCGAGGCGTCCCCTCGGTTGGCGAGTTCCTGCGAAGGTCCAAAGGACGGCAACTCAGCGTTCCGACTTCAATCCAAACCAGGGATTCGATGGCTATTGCGGCCGCGTTGGAGTCGGCCGCTTCAAGGCGAATCCTTCATGAGAACAGAGGTCGTTTCGAGAGCATCGAGAAAGCGACAAAAACCCAAGCACCTTCGGTTTACATCCGTCCTGAGGTCGCGGCGGTTTCCGAGAGAAAGAACACGGTTTAAAGATGAACACTTCATCCTTGAGGATCTACTACGAGACCGGTTGCATCGATGAGGTGCATATGCCGGATCCGTCGTATGAGTCGGGTGTCGCGCTGCAACGCGAATACCTCGATATCTCCAACCCAGACAACGGCATATTCCTCGATCGAAGCTACAAGATGCCCGGAGGCGACAACGACGAGTATCGCGAACTGTGCGACAGGATGCTAGTCGTGAGCCCAGATGACTTGGCGCGGGCACTCCTTGTGGAGTCTCATGGGCTTGCGCTCCTCACTCGCGATCCCCTGTCCGATTTCGAGTGCGGGCTATCTATCACGTTGCCAGACCGCCTTGGCTTTAGTGATGATTCGTGCCTGATGAATGAGGACTGGTATTTCGGCAACATTCAAAAGCTCATCGAGAAGGTAATTGCCATGGGGCCCGCCGCGCATGCCGCGCTCGTCAACGGACTAGCAGCAGGCGTGGAGGGGCTTACCGTTGAGGAGGGCTGGGGCAATGTCACCCGATGAGATTGTTCTCAGGGACTATCAGCAGGAGTGCGTGGATATCTGCAATTCCCTCGAGAGCGGATCCCATCTCGTGCAGATGGCCACGGGACTCGGTAAAACCGTGACTTTCAGCAAAATAGGCAGGAAGGGGAGAGTCCTACTTCTTTCCCATCGTGAGGAGCTTGTAACCCAGCCAGTTAAATACTACAACTGCCCGGTCGGCATAGAAAAGGCCGAGCGGCACTCCCATGGTGAGGAGGTAGTCTCGGCTTCGGTGCAGACGCTTGCGAATCGCCTTCAAAGGGAATTTAAACCCGGCGACTTCGACATGATTATCACCGATGAGGCGCACCACGCCCTGGCACCGTCCTATCGGAAGATTTACGACTATCTAAAGCCGCGCCTCCACATCGGCTTTACCGCAACGCCGAGAAGGGGAGACGATCGAGGGCTCGGAGCGGTTTTCGACGATATCGTTTTCCAGAAAGATCTGCGTTGGGGAATCGCCAACGGATATCTTTGCGATATTGATTGCCGCAGGACCATCGTGGACTGGTCGACGAAGGGCGTTCGCACCGGTATGGGCGATTTCCGGGTAAGCGAACTCGCAAAGCGCGTTGACCGCCCAGAGACGAATCGACAGGTCGCGGCTGCATACGATGGGCTTCATATAGGCCAAACGCTCGTATTTGCGTCGAGCGTTCACCACGCCTATTCACTGGCCGAACTCATTCCTGGATCCGTGGTGGTCGATGGAAATACGCCGGCAGATGAGCGACGACAGATCATCGACGCGTTCACGGCCCGCGAGATCCCATGCCTTATCAACTACGGGGTATTTACCGAGGGCACAGACATGCCCCTAATCGAAACCGTATTGCTGGCACGACCGACGAAGAATCCATCCCTCTACACGCAAATGGTCGGGCGAGGACTGAGACTTTACACCGACCCTGTAACCGGCTATCAAAAGAAGTCACTTAGGCTTATCGACTGTTTGGGCGTGTCGGACGACAAGAGTATCTGCACGCCGCCAACGTTGTTCGGGCTCAACGAAAGAGATTTCCCCGAGAGGGTCGGTAAGAAGCAACTCGATGGCTCGCTCCTCGATTTGGGAAGAAGGGTCGAGGAGGTGGAGGATTGCCCCTCCGGTTGGGTTCTCACATCGCGCAAGGTCAATGTGCTATCTTCCACGGGATCCATCGCATGGGTTATCCACTACAACGGCGATCGCAATATCGCCGGCCCCGGCGCATCAGACAGGGGATGGCAGGTCACGCTTTATAAACCGGATCTTCTCGATTGCTGCACTGCGAACCTTACGAGGTTGGGGGAGACGGAGCGCAGGTATTATAGGTCGCTTGAAGTTGCCGAACAGGACATTCTCCTTTGGCTTGAATCAAACTACGAGACTTCGCACGATAGAGCGCTATGGGACCGCGAGCGCGCGGCAAAATGGGCCGAGGATCCAGCCTCGGAGCCTCAGCTGACTTTTATAAAGAGGCTTCTAGGTGACTCCGCGGGCGACCTAGACTTCGACAACCTTACCAAAAGGGATGCAACGATTGTCATCGAGTGCGCCAAGAAGCGCGCCCATGAGAAGAATCTCAGGAAATATGGGGTCTGTCCGCTGTGTGGCAGCGCTTTAAAGGTGTCTAAGTCTGGGAAATCCATCGTTTGCGAATCTAACAGCTGGGCCTATAGAGGCGTGTCTTTCGTGCTTGCGTCCGGCTGCGGTTTTCAGGTCAAACGCTTCCACGATGATGAGGAATACTCGCCTGAAAAGTCTATGAGTTGGCCAGGCGTCAAGGAGCAAATTAAGGAGAAGAAGGGATGAATCCCCTTATGGGTCCGGTCAGCGAGCTTGCAAAAAGGCGCTTCGACCGGAAATGTGAACGCGCAGCATCGGGGGCTAAGCATTCTGCCACCGCAAGGATCGCGGTAGGTGTTCTCGTGACTTCGGTGCTTATCTTCATTTGCCTCGGCGCAGAAGTTGTAAGAGAGACTGTCATTACAAATACAGCTGAGCAGAAGGCGCAGGCAGTAGACGGTGGACAGTCTCTTGCAGATGAGAACCCGGACTATGCTGGCTGGCTCACCGTTGAGGGGACCTCGATCTCGACCCCTGTTGTCTCATGCCGGCAAGGTGATTCGAAGGGCTTCTATCTCAATCACGGCTTCGATCGCACACCGTCTTTTTCCGGGTGTCCGTACATTGCAGAGGGGTCGTCGCCAACAAGCTCGAACATGCTTATTTACGGTCACAACATGGGAATCGGGTCCTTGGCGTTTAGTGAACTCCAGAATTGCTATCGAAAGGACTGTTTTTCAAGTATCGGTACTGTGACCTTCAAGGACAAGGATGGCAGAACCTCTCGCTATACACCCCTGTACGGCTTAAAGGTGCCGATGGGCTATGACGTGCTGCTCAGGTTTGATTTTGCCGGGAAATCGGATTTCGATGCCTGGCTCAACACGCTGTCCGACTGCGCAAGTGAAAAATCGGATTTCGGCGGCACTGATTCCGTCATTACACTGGTTACTTGCGCCTCTGCGTTGGGTGGGGCGAAATATCGAAGCGTTCTGGTTTGCAAGAATATCGCGCATTAGTAATGGCTCTGTTAGACCAGAATTGACATAAAGGCTTTCATGCATAGATAAATTGACTGTACCCCCAGAATCTGATAAACGATTCAGGAGGCACAGTCAGAAAAACAGATTATTCGATTCAATCGACGCGCTATTTTAGGAACTCATATTCGAAAAGCTTAGGGACAATCTCCTTAAGGTAGTACTCCTTGTTAAGCTCCTTGAGAGTACGAATCGACCCGTTTAGGGACGGGTAATCATATATTCGTCCCTTTTTTCCATTTGGCGGCTCATGCCATGTGTTGAGCTCTTCCCCTATCTGATAGAAACCATACGTAAGCGAGCTGTCGTATAGAGTCGTTTCCTTTGCCTCCTCAAGGACCCTAGACCATGCGGCCAGAAGCTCGCTTTCGCGAATGCGGCAATCGAGCTTCTCGAGCGTCTCGGAAGCCACCGTGCTGCCATTCGAAGTGTCAAGGCACAGTTCGTTCCTGTATGTCCTACCGTCGCCGCCCGTGAACGAGCGCATGTGATTCTGGTACTCCAAGCATGTGAACAGGAGCGTCCTCAACAGCCATTGATCCAACTTTCCGGAAGCAGCGTCCTTCAGGAATTTGTCCGCTCCGTCGGCAGACTTCATAACGCGGCCTCTCTCCGTCCAAGATCCGTTGTAGGAGATGTAGCGGGAGGCAGCGAACATGGGCAGCTTCTGCAAGAAGTTGTCACGGCGGAGATAGAATCCATTGCCGTTGAATATGCCGGCCGAGACAAGTATCGAATGGAGTTCGGGATTATCGAACCCGACCCCGTCCGCGACCATATAGCCGAGAATGTTCTTGTTCCAGCGGGGTTTAAGCCGCTTCTTCTGCGTCGTTGCCTCGTTCCCAGTTTTTTGCAGAAGGATTCCGCCATCGATGTCATCGTTCATTTTGCGCTTGTCGTAGTAACGAGAGCTGTAGAGCGAGTCGACTTTTCTGAAATCTAGAGAAACCGGCGCCCCGAGTTTTCCTTTGACGATATCGAAGCCGTCCACCGTGAACGAATCGCTCTCTGCGTCCTCATTCGACCATAGGGCGACAAGGACACATGAGTGCTTCCTTGCATGGAAATGGAATCTGTCCCCGGCGAAGCCGTCAATGAAGCGCTTCTTCACGAGACCCTGGGCCTTCCAGTACTTAACAGGTGAAAAAACGACATAACTGTCGGTTGGTTGCCGGAGATAGTACTCGAACGCGGACCAGATGAAGGCGTTTCCCATATCGTTGGTCGACGTTCCAGAAATCGACGGATTCTCCTTTACGGCTTTTCTCATCTGTTCCAGAACCCAACTTGCCTTCCAGCCAGAAGACGACCGCTTTCCCTCGCCGCGCTTCTGATGTTCCATTGAAGTGGTCTCAGCGAACGGTGGGTTTTCGAAGAGAATAATCGTACATGACGGGTCATCGATATAACGCCTGATAAGTGGATTCTCGACATACTCTTGAGTTAAAGCGTCGGCGCCCCTTACGTTACCGGCATCGAAGGTGTCCTCGGCCTCGATGGGCGGGATGACATGGCGAACCTTCGAGCCGATCAGCTCTTGCAGCACCTTGTACTCGTAATACTCCTTCGTCGATACGATGCAGTGTGACAGAATATCCTCGGAAAGGCCCCGTTCTAGGTTTCCTGTACCGGCGCAGCGGTCGATGACGACATAATCGTTTCCTGAAGGTACGCGCGAGATAGCTTGCGCCAAAAGCTCCCTGGCTTTTTCCGCATAGGGCTCCGGGGTGAAAAAAAGCCCCCAGGTCCTTTTTCTGAAGGAAATCGTTCAGGCAGTCCATCAGATAATCGAACTTGACATTGGTCTGACCGGTATAGGGAATCAGGTACCGCTCAAAAATCTTGGGCTGTCTAATCTCTCCAGTAACTTGGTGTTTTCCTGTGCTGTCGCCGATGAAGTGCTCTTTGCGAGCGTCCGGTCTCAGCCGATAGTATTCCTCCGCCCATCCGACGATGCAATTTTCGTCTATGTGGGTCTTCGTGTAATTGTCGGTCTTCAGCGTCATTACGAGCCTTTCGGCAGAAAGCTGGTCTGAATAGTCCAGCTTGTCCGCATACTTGCCTGCCGTGAACCCGCTGTTGTTCTTGGACGAGGGGCCGTTGTACACCGCCTCAATCTGTCCAAGGTAGTCCTCGGAGCGATAGATGTAGGCAACGGAATCTTCGAGCGAGACGATCACCACGTTCGCAGGAACCGGCTTTCCCTTAAGTCGGCGGGCGGAGAGGTACTTGACGCATTGGAATAGAACGGCGTTAAGATCGATGACGCGAAGCTTAAATTCCAGGAGGTTCCCATTGATAACGCCGTCGTTGTCGTCAGCGAGAATCCCGTCCAAATCCAAATCTGGGTCCACCCTCGGGATGAACGTCTCGTAGAACTCGATCTGTCCCTCGCGCTCGGTAGTGTATGACGCCATTTAGAACCACCGCCCCGCGATGGCCTTCATGTGCGCGAGGCCTCTATCTGTCTTCTCTTTCTCGATTTGCGGCATCCAGGCTACTCCTCGTTCTTCTTTGGCGCGATCTTCATCTCGAATGGCATCCCGCCTTTTCGGAAGAGCGCCTTGAGGCATGCGTGGACGGCAGTGGACATGGAGAGGCCGAGTTCGTCGAGGATAACGGATGCCTCTCTTCTCCTCCGGCTCGATCCTGATGGTGGTTGCTGGTATGATCGACGGCATTGCGGCTCCTATCTATCGTGTATACCACGGTGCCGCCATTTTAGCGGACTACGCCGCCGGTGTAACCAGTAGTCCATATAGGGCGGCAGGACGTTGAACATGTCGCAGATGAGGGTAGCGCAGGTGCCGTTGGCGAGCTGACGTAAACAGGACAATGCCAGCAAGTCGATGACAGATGAGCTCTCTCTGCCGTTGATTAACTGCAAGTTCAACAATAACGGCATTATGTATTACTGACGCCCGGCTGATTTCGTTCACCATCGGAACGTGTTGTCCATCATTTACAATGGTCCGCCGACTGAAGGACAGACTTATTTTCAGGATTCCATAGGAGTCTATACAGACGCCTATTTGATTGGCCTGAAGGATAGCGACATACCGAAGCGTGAGGTTGGATCGTACTTGGCAGCGGTAATAAACGCATCAATTCTTAACGAAAAGAAGTGCAAGTATTCTCGCGGACATAAAGCCACACCCGAAGGCAGGGTGGAGTACGACAAGATTATTGTTCCAGTTAATGCATAGGGAAAGGTGGATTTTGTCTATATGAAGCGATATATACGCGCGATCGAGAAGTTGTCAATTGCTGAGCTTGCCAAGCACAAGAACAGCGTTGTTGTCGTCACAAGACGGGTTGTGGGAGCTTAGGCGATTCAACGACCCGTTGTTACATGTGTCGTTACTTGTTGAACCGCATGTCAAATCTTGACGCCCTAAATTGCGACTAGGTCGGGGAGGGTCTGATTCCGAAACCTCTTCGGGGTCAGGCCCTCTTCCCGTTCGATATGGCGCTCAACAGAGTTCCTCATCGAGTCCCGAGTTCGTAGCAGAAGTCGTCCAGAAGGGCGTTTAGGTGCGCTCGGATGGCCCCTCGGTCTCGCTGGCTCTAATTACGATTCCAGGTATTACAACTGCGCGACACGAACCATCTTCTTGTCAAATCGCCAATCATACGCCGTGAGGGTTATGCCCCTTACTCATAGGAGCGCCAGCTGCTCGGCCTTTATTTTCGAGAACCTTTAACCCTGCCTGGATCTTGGCGGTCGACGGAGTGGAAGGGTCGATTGAGCGCTTTCCTTCCTCAAGAGTCTCAGGTGTGTGTTGGATGAGGATGTCAGCCCCTATCTCGTGCATTCTGGCGTCAAAGGAGGATTGGCACTTCCGCAGGACCTCATCAAAGAAGCGGAAGTCGCCCTGAGTCTGCGCGATTTCCATCCAGCTCTTGTATTCATCAGCATGTTTTTCGTCAATGACGATTAGATCGACTCCGTTTTCGATGCACTGCTTCATCATAATGAGACGACCGATACGCCCGTTGCCGTCTTGGAACGGATGCAGATGCTCGAACCTTGCGTGGAAACGAGATATCGACTCGAAGTCCTTCGGGCTGCCGTTCCATTCAGCGAGCAGCTGCGGAATGGCAGTCGGTATGTCGCTCGGGAGGGCGACCTGCACCGAACTGTTTCTGATTCGATTGGGGATGTACTTGAAATGCCCGCTCTCGCCGTTGGCGGCCATAGTCGTTCCCTTATGAAGGATCGTTTCGAATTCAATGAGGAGTTCCGGCGTCAACTCAACTCCGAGCGTGTCGACCATTCGGTCGAACATCTTGAAGGAATTCTTGGTTTCGATAATGTCGTCAAAGTCATGGTCTCCGGTCACCTTATTCCGCGCATAGAGCGTCTCGATCTGATCGAGCGTGAAGGTGGATCCCTCAATCTTGTTCGAGTGGTAGAGGAACTCCGGTAGGATGACCTCATAGGCGGAATTCGGCGCCGCCTTGAGCGTCTGCATCTTGTTTGCTGAAATAATCATCGTTCATCCCTCAAAATCGTCTTGCCAATACTTATCACGTTTATATTCTAAGATAAGTAAATGACTAGTATCGGTATTGTGATTCCCCAGCAGGACACACGCCTCCAGATGCCCTACAACGGCCGTAAAAGAGGTGCCCCTTACCGGAAGGGTTGATTTCCGATCTCAGCCGAACACATTGAGCAAATAGGCCGTTCCCGCACCTAGCGAACGCCCCCGCTGCCCTCCCGGGCCCGGGGGCGCCGTTTTCCCAGTTGAAGGAACGGTGGAGATGTGTTTCGATGGGTCCGGTGGCCATGCTCCGCCCGCCGCCCGGCGCCTCTTCCCAGACTCAGCCGAACGGTCGGTTCCGTCTA
>ENA-OQHF01000792-OQHF01000792.1-human-gut-metagenome-genome-assembly--contig:-NODE-792-length-18119-cov-3.474600_pt1 | contig 18119 bp, 21 predicted proteins | sample MGYA00242559_ERZ504709 | MGnify/ENA primary metagenome ERZ504709 (study PRJEB26092, sample SAMD00036203) | human gut metagenome | host: Homo sapiens | study: EMG produced TPA metagenomics assembly of... | reverse complement strand
CAATGTTGCCGCCGGAGGAGAGTGCCACGTCGGGCAGGTTGATCGTGACGACGCCCTGATTGAAGCGGCCGTAATACTTGTGCTTGCCGGGAACATAGTTGCCGGCATTCGCGATGTTGCCGACGCCCGCGTCGGTGAAACGGTCAGGCGTCAGGAAGCTGCGGCAGCCCATGCAGGGATACACATCGCCCTTGAGCTCGAGCATCTTCTTTTCGCTGATGTAATCGGGCACCATGCGGCGCGCCGTGCACTTGGCGGCGAGCTGTGTGAGGTAATAATACGGCGAGTCGTCGTGAATGTTGTCCTCTTCGAGCACGTAGATGAGCTTGGGGAAGGCGGGCGTGACCCACACGCCCTGCTCGTTTTTGACGCCCTGATAGCGCTGCTCGAGCATTTCCTCGATGATGACGGCAAGGTCGCGCTTTTCCTGCTCGCTTCTCGCCTCGTTGAGGTACATGAAAACGGTGATGAACGGTGCCTGACCGTTCGTGGTCAGAAGCGTCACGACCTGATACTGGATGGTCTGCACGCCGCGGCGAATCTCCTCGCGCAGGCGCTTTTCGACGATTTCGGTGATCTTGTCCTCCGCGGGGTCGACGCCGAGGGCCTCGACCTCGGCGAGCACCTGCTTTCTGATCTTCTGGCGCGATACGTCGACAAAGGGGGCAAGGTGCGTCAGCGAGATGGACTGGCCGCCGTACTGGTTCGAGGCGACCTGCGCGACGATCTGCGTCGCGATGTTGCACGCGGTCGCGAACGAATGTGGGCGCTCAATGAGGGTTCCCGTGATGACGGTGCCGTTTTGCAGCATGTCCTCTAAGTTCACAAGGTCGCAGTTGTGCATGTGCTGGGCGTAGTAGTCCGTGTCGTGGAAGTGGATGATGCCCTCTTCATGCGCCTTGACGATATCCTCGGGCAAGAGCAGACGGTTCGTCAGATCGCGGCTCACCTCGCCGGCCATATAGTCGCGCTGGGTGGAGTTGACGACGGGGTTCTTGTTGGAATTCTCCTGCTTGGCCTCTTCGTTGTTGCACTCGATGAGGGAGAGAATTTTGTCGTCCGTCGTGTTGCTCTTGCGCACGAGCGAGCGGTTGTAGCGATAAGTGATGTAGCGCTTAGCGACCTCGAACGCGCCGTGCGCCATGATCTGGTGCTCGACAAAGTCCTGGATCTCCTCGACCGTGGGCGCGCGGCCCAGACTCTGGCAGGAGAACTCCACGCTCTCGGCGATGCGCTGGATCTGGACGGGCGTCATGCGAGCCTCCTCGTCCACAACGTCGTTAGCCTTAGTCACTGCGGCGATGATCTTGACGATATCAAATTCTACTTCTGCGCCGTTGCGCTTGATAACTCTCATGTATTCCCGTCTCCTCTTCTTTTGGTATGTTCTTTACATAACACTATATCTTGTGGTGACCTTCATAACAGCAAACTAATTATTGCACATGAGACTCAACATTGCAAGTCCTAAGTGCTGAAAAAAGGAAACAATATCAGAGCCTCAACTTTGGACACTATTGACGAAACACCTTGAATGAAGCGGAATAGCGCATTATTTCAATTTGACGCAAAAATCAACAAGACATAAGTAATACTAATGATAGCTATGCAAAATTAACTCTTTTCATGGGCGGAAAATGTGACTATAATAACTCGGTTGAAAAATTTGAGCAGGACTCGCAGAGCGGGCCCGCTCCGGATCGGAGGATCAATACAATGGCAAATTGCGCGATCGTAGGCATCAACTGGGGTGATGAAGGCAAGGGCCGCATGGTCGACTACCTCACGGAACATTATGACGTGGTCGTCCGCTATCAGGGCGGCGGCAACGCGGGCCACACTGTGGTGAATGAAAAGGGCAAGTTTGCCCTGCACCTGCTGCCGAGCGGCATTTTCCGCGACGGCGTTGTCAACATTCTGGGCAACGGCGTGGCGCTGGACTGCGAAAACCTGCTCAAGGAGATGGAGACGCTGCGCGCCGCGGGCGTTATCATCACGCCGGAGAATCTGAAGGTCAGCGACCGCGCGTCGCTGCTGCTGCCCTGGCACCGCGAGCTCGACGCGCTCGAGGAAGCGCGCCTTGCCGACAAGAAGTACGGCTCGACCAAGCAGGGCATCGCGCCGTTCTATGGCGACAAGTACCAGAAAAAGACCGTGCAGGCGGGCGAGCTCCTGCACCCCGAGCACTTAAAGGAGCACCTTGCCGACCTTCTTGAGTGGAAGAACCTGATGCTCCAGAAGATCTACGGCGCAAAGGGCTACACGATGGACGAGCTCATGGCGTGGGTCAACACCTACTGCGGCGCCATCAAGCCCTACATCACCGACACCGGCCGTTTCCTGAGAAACGCGCAGAAGGAGGGCAAGTCCATCCTCTTTGAAGCCCAGCTCGGCGCGCTGCGCGACCTGGACTACGGCATCTATCCCTACACCACCTCTTCGAACGCCGTTGCGGCGTATGCGCCCGTCGGCTCGGGCCTTCCCACGGCGAAGCTCGACGAGGTCGTGGGCGTGGTGAAGGCGTACTCTTCCTGCGTGGGCGAGGGCCCGTTCGTCTGCGAGTGGTTCGGTGAAGGGGCGCAGCAGTTGCGCGACGCGGGCGCGGAGTACGGCGCGAAGACCGGCAGACCCCGCCGCGTCGGCCCCATCGATCTGGTCGCGACGCGCTACGGCGTGGAGACGCAGGCGCGACGAACATCGCCCTGACGAAGCTCGATGTCCTGAGCTACATGGACAAGATCCCCCGTCTGCGCACACTATGAATTAAACGGCGAGCAGACCGACGACTTCCCGTTCCCCGTGCTGCTGCAGGACGCCAAGCCCGTCGTCGAGTATCTGCCCGGCTGGCAGTGCGACATCTCCGGCGCGCGTAATTGGGAGGACCTTCCCGAAGCCGCCCGCAGCTACGTCGAATACGTTGAAAAGGCCATCGGCTGCCACATCGGCTTCGTCTCCGTCGGCGCGGAGCGCGAGAGCCTCATCATCCGCTGACACACCAAAGTAAAGAGGGGACGAAGGCCCCCTCTTTACTTTTCTATTGTAACTTTGCTTCATTCTATATAAAATACGAACAGCGACCGCTGAGAAAGAAAAGGAGAACCCTATGCGCAAGGATATTTACGAGTCCCCGCTTTCGTCCCGCTATGCGTCCGAATACATGCTGCACCTCTTTTCCCCCGATATGCGCTTCCAGACGTGGCGCAGACTGTGGGTGGCGCTTGCCCGCGCCGAGCACGAGCTGGGCCTGCCGATCACGCAGGAGCAGGTCGACGAGCTCGCTGCGCACATCACCGACATCGACTACGAGGTCGCCGAAAAGCGCGAGCATGAGGTGCGCCACGACGTGATGGCGCATGTGTACGCGTACGGCAAGGCGGCGCCTTCCGCCGCCGGCATCATCCACCTCGGCGCGACGAGCTGCTATGTGACGGACAACGCCGATTTGGTGCTCTATCGCGACGGCCTCAAATACCTGAGAGGGCAGCTTCTCAGCGTAATGGTGAATCTTGCGGCATTTGCCCGCGAATACGCCGCCACGCCGACGCTCGGCTATACGCACTATCAGCCCGCGCAGCCCGTGACGATCGGCAAGCGCGCGACGCTGTGGATGCAGGACTTCCGCTCGGACCTTGAAGAGCTTGATTTTGTCATCGGCTCGATGCGCTTCCTCGGCTGCCGCGGCACGACGGGCACGGAGGCGAGCTTTGTCGACCTCTTCGAGGGCGACGGTGACAAGGTCGACGAGATGAACCGCCGCATCGCCGCGGAGTTCGGCTTTGAAAAGTGCTTCTCTGTCAGCGGCCAGACCTATCCGAGAAAGGCCGACAGCCGCATTCTGAATGTGCTCTCTTCCATCGCACAGAGCGCCTACCGCATGGCGAACGACATTCGCCTGCTCCAGCACGACCGCCAGGTCGAAGAGCCGTTTGAAAAGAACCAGATCGGCTCGTCCGCGATGCCCTATAAGCGAAACCCCATGCGCTCCGAGCGCATCTGCTCGCTCAGCCGCTACCTGATGGCCGATGCGGCCAACGCGCCGATGACGGCCTCGACCCAGTGGCTCGAGCGCACGCTCGACGACTCGGCCAACCGCCGCATCTCGCTGCCGGAGGGCTTCCTCTGCGCCGACGCGGTGCTGCGCCTGTGCCAGAGCGTGACGAACGGCCTGCATGTGAACGAAAAGATCGTCGAGCGCACGCTGCGCGAGTATCTGCCGTTCCTTGCGACCGAGAACATCATGATGGAGGCCGTCAAGCGCGGCGGCGACCGTCAGGAACTGCACGAGAAGATCCGCCAGCACTCCATGGCCGCGACCGCCCGCATGAAAGAGGGCGAGCCGTGCGACCTCTTAGACCGCCTCGCGGGCGACCCCGCGTTCGGCATGACGCGCGAGGAGCTCGATCAGGTCATGGAGCCCAAGCTCTACATCGGCCGCTGCGAGCAGCAAGTGCTGCGCTTCCTCGACGAGTGCGCGCCGCTTTTGCGCGACGCCGCCGCGGAGGATGGCGCGATCGACCTGTAAGCGGGCAGAAATTGAGAATGATCCCTGAGCGGGAGAGATGGACGAGCCATCTCTCTCGCTTCTTTTTTCACCTGAAAAAATGTGCGGCGGCGCGCGTTGCCTTGGCAAAAGCGGGCAGAATACCAGTAAGTGAACAAATTGTAAAGGGTGTACGTTCCTATACAAAAGGTAGCGAGTGTCCATGGATTCTGGTATCGAAGTGTGCTATAAAGAAGCTGTAAAGAAAAATGCACAAAACGATCACTAAATTGCATAACATATTTGAAGAATAAATATTGATTTATTTATTGAAACAATCTATAATATGAAAAAGCTGAGCGGGAAACATTTTCCCGCCGCAGTGCTAAAAGAGGTGAACGACAACATGGCAATGGAAGAATTACAGCAGGTGCAGGAGCTCGAAAAAGAGCTTGCAGCGCAGTATGCCGCCGCGCAGGCGGACGCCAAGCGCCGCATCGCCGTTGAGCAGCGCGCCGCTGCCCGAGAGATCGAGGACAGCCGCCGCAACGCCGACGTGGAGGCGCGGCAGCTGATGGCGGAGGCCGAGCAGCGCGCCGGTGAGGAGACGGAAAAGATCCTCGCCAAGGCGCGCACGGAATGCGAAAAGATGCAGAGCGCGGCGCGCGCAAACCTTGAGCGTGCGGCGCAGTGGATCGCGGAAGAGGTTGTGAACGACAAATGGCAATCGTAGCAATGAAGCATCTCCGCCTCCTCGGCATGGAGAGCGAGCGCGAGGCGCTGCTCAAGGCCATGCAGGATATGGAGTGCGTGGAGATCTCAAGTATCGACGGAAGCGAAGAGGCACTGAAATCAGGCTTTGCCAAGCCCGACGACAAGGCGCTGATGAGCGCGCAGGAAGCGTCGCGTGCGTACCGCACGGCGCTTGCCTCGCTCGACCGCTTTGCGCCGGAGAAAAAAGGCATGTTCCGCAAGCGGCAGGGCGTTTCCCGCGCGGCGTTTTTCAGCGCCGAGAGCGAGGAAAATGCCCGCACCGCGGCGGAGACGATCAACAAGGACACACGCCGCCTCGGCGAAATCGAGAGCGAGCGCACGAAAAATGAGGCGCTGCGAGCGACTCTTGCCCCGTGGCTGACGGTCGATGCGCCGCTCGGCGGCGCGGACGGCGCGCTTGCGGTGTTCTTTGGCACGGTGGGCCTGAATGTGACGGACGATGCGCTCAAAGCGCTGGCCGATTCGCTGGACAGGCTTCTCACCTGGCAGCAGGCCTCGAGCGACAGGTCGCTGCGATATCTTCTCGTGATGTGTCACGGGAGCGTGAAGGAGCGGGCGCTGAGCGCGCTGCGCGACCTCGGGTTTTCGACCGTGAGCTTTCGCGGCATGACCGGCACGGCGAAGGAAAACGACAAGGCGCTTGCGGAAAATCTCGCTGCGCTCGAAAAAGAGCGGCAGGAGATCGAACAGCGCATTGCGGGCCTTGGAGGCAAGCGGGAGGCACTCTTGGAAGCGAGCGACCGCGCGGCCATCGCGCTGCGGCGCGAGGAGGCGAAGAGCCGACTTGTCGGCACTGACAAGGTCTTCTTATTGGAAGGCTGGCTGCCTGCCGACCGCTGCGCCGCGCTTGAAAAAGCGCTCAAGCCGTTTACCTGCGCGATCGAAACGCGCGAGCCGACAGAGGACGAGTACCCGCAGGTGCCGGTGCAGCTCAAAAACAACAAGCTGACGCGGCCGCTCAATATGGTCACGGAGATGTATTCGCTCCCGGCCTATGGCACGCTTGACCCGAACCCGCTGATGGCGCCGTTTTTCATTTTGTTCTACGGCATTATGATGGCGGATATGGGCTACGGCTTACTCATGATGATCGCCTCGGTCATCATCAGCAAAAAATACCGGCCCAAGGGCACGAGCGGCGAGCTGTTCAGCCTGCTCGGCCTCTGCGGCATCAGCACGTTCATCATGGGCGCGCTGACAGGCGGATTTTTTCGGCGATTTCCTCACGCAGCTCGTCGCCATCGTCAGCACCGGCACGGTCTTCGCGCTGCCGAAGCTCTTCGACCCGCTCGACGATCTGACGATGATCCTGATCGGCTCGATGGCGCTCGGCATGGTGCAGATCGTCACCGGCATGGCCATCAGTTTGATCGAAAAGTGCAAGCGGAAAAAGTTCCTCGACGCCTTTTTCGAGGAGATCACGTGGTGGATCGTGTTTATCGGCATCGCGCTTTTGGCGCTCGGCAAGGGTGCGGCGGTGCTGTATGTCGGATGCGCGCTGGTGCTGCTCGGCCCCATCGTGCAGGGCAAAGGCTGGGGCAAGCTCACGGGCGTGTTCGGCTCACTCTATAACCACGTGACGGGCTACTTCGGCGACATTTTGTCCTACACGCGACTGATGGCGCTGATGCTTGCGGGCAGCGTGATCGCGCAGGTGTTCAACATGCTCGCGGCGATGCCGGGGAACGTGATCGCGTTCATCATCATCTCGATGCTCGGCAACGCGATGAACTTCGGACTCAATCTCCTCGGCTGCTACGTGCACGATCTGAGATTGCAGTGCTTGGAATTTTTCAACAAGTTCTACGTCGACGGCGGAAAGCCCTTCCGCCCCATGACGCTGGACACGGAATATGTCGATTTACAGTAAATTGCAGAAAAAACGGAAAAACCGTAAGGAGGATAAAAAATGGGTATCTTTGAACTGACGACGGGCGGCGCCATCGGTATGCTGGGCGCGGGTCTTGCTGTTTGCCTCGCGGGCGCGGGCAGCGCACGCGGCACGGGTCTTGCCGGCGAGGCCGGCACGGGTCTTCTCTGCGAGGACCCGAGCAAATTCGGTAAAGTGATGATCCTGCAGGTCATCCCCGGCACGCAGGGCCTTTACGGTCTGGTCATCGGCTTCCTCTGCCTGATGCGTATGGGCGTCCTGAACGGCACGTATGTCGATATGTCGCTTCAGGAGGGCCTTCGTTACTTCGCGGCCTGCATGCCCATCGCCATCGGCGGCGGCATTTCGGCAGTTGCGCAGGGCCGCGTCGCCGCGGGATCGATCAACATCTTGGCGCGCCAGCCTGAACACTGGTCGAAGGGCATGGTGCTGTGCATCGTGGTCGAGTTCTACGCGATCCTTTCGCTGCTGGCGTCGATCATGATGCTGCTCAACATCGGCTGACGCGCCCACGGAAAGGCGGAAACGCAATGAACGGAATGGAAAAGATCACCGCGCGCATGAAAGAGGATGCGGCGCGCTCGCTGAGCGAGCTGAATGCGCAGACCGAGCAGGAGCTCCGGCGCATCCGCGAGGAGAGTGCCGCACGCGCGGAAAAAGAGCGCGAGACGGCGGGCGGGCGCGCGCATCTCGCCGCGCAGGAGCGCTATGAGCGCCTCTGCTCCGCGGCGGAGATGGAGACACGCAAGCTGACGCTCAGCGCCAAGCAGAAAGTGCTCGCCGAGACCTACGACCGTGCGCTGGAGATTCTCTGCTCCATGCCGCGCGAGGAGTACCTTTCGCTGTTGGTTCGCCTGCTGAAAGCGGCGGGCGGCAAGGGCGACGAGAAAATCGCCCTGAGCGCAAAGGACCGCGATGAGATCGGCGAAACGCTCGTCGAGCGAGCGAACAAGGAGCTGAACGCGCACTATACGCTTGCGGGCGAAGCGGCAGATATCCGCGCGGGCCTCGTGCTTATAAGTAAAGAATGCGACGTGAACTGCTCATTTGAAACGCTTCTCGCCCTTTCGCGCGAGAAGACCGAGCGCGGCGCGGCAAAGCTCCTCTTCGTGGAATAAGGAGGGGATCGGATGCAGCAGTATCGGGATACGGACTACGCAGCGGTCTCCGCGGCGCTGCATGCGCGCGAGGCGAAGCTCCTGACGCAGGCGATGGCCGAGCGGATGATCGACGCCGCCACGCCGGAAGAGAGCTACAAGACGCTTTTGGAATGCGGCTACGCGCCGCTTGAGCGATGCACGCTCGAAAATGTGGAACACGCGCTCTCCAAGGCGCGCAGGAGGGCTGCTACCGCGAGGTGAGCGTGCTGGCACCGGACAAGCGCATCATCGAGCTCTTCAGATCAAGTACGACTATCACAACGCAAAGCTCGCACTCAAGAGCAAGCGCACCGGCGAGGACGTCTCCCGCCTTGCGATGGACTGCGGCCGCTTCGACGCGCAGAAGGTGCTTCGCGGCGAGACGAGCGCGGTTTCCGCGGCGATGAGCCGCGCGATGGCGCAGGCGGAGAGCGAAGCGGGCCACAGCGGCGATGTCCGCATGGCGGAGTTGCTGCTCGATCGCGCCTGCTACGAGGAGATGAGCGCGCTCGCAAGCGAGACGGGCAGCACGTTTTTGAAGGACTATGTCGCCTTGCAGATCGACGCGGTCAACCTGCGTACGCTCGTGCGCGCACGGCGCATGGGCTGCGAGGACGATGTGCTTGCTGCGGCGATGCTGCCGGGCGGACACATTCCGGCGGGTCAGCTCAAAGGCGCGCGCGGCGATCATTTATCGTCGCTCACACACGGCACGCCGCTTGACAGCGCGGGCGAGCTCGCGGCCAAACTGCTTGACAGCGGCGGGGGCCTGACGGAATTTGAGCGCGCGTGCGACGATGCGCTCATGTCCTATTTGCAGCGGGCGCGGCGCACGCCGTTCGGCCCAGAGGTCGTGGCGGGCTATCTTGGCGCGAAAGAGGCGGAGTTCACCGCCGTGCGCACCATTTTATCCGGCAAGATCGCGGGCATCGCGGCGGAGGACATCCGCGCGCGGCTGCGCATGAGTTATCTCTAAGGGAGGCGGCAGCATGAATAAGATCGGAGTTATCGGCGGGCGCGACAGCGTTTTGGGCTTCCGCGCCCTCGGGCTCGACACCTGCATCGCGGAAAACGGCGAGCAGGCGAAAGCCGCCCTCCACCGCATGGCGAAGGAGAACTACGCCATCATCTATATCACCGAACACCTCGCCGCGCAGATCCCCGCGGAGATCGAGCGTCGGCGCGAGGATGTTTCGCCCGCCGTCATCCTCATCCCGGGCAGGGAGGGGAGCCTCGGCATCGGCACAGCGGGCGTGCACGCGGCTGCGGAAAAGGCCGTCGGCGCGGACATTTTGTAAAAAAGGAGCAAAAGCCTTATGGGAAAGATCGTTAAGGTCTCCGGCCCGCTGGTCGTGGCGTCGGGACTTTCGGAAGCGAATATGGCGGATGTCGTCCGCGTGGGCGAGCAGCACCTCATCGGCGAAATTCTGACGATGAGCGGCGATTCCGCCGCCATTCAGGTATATGAAGAGACCTCGGGCCTCGGCCCGGGGGCAGAGGTCGTGACGACCGGCGCGCCGCTGTCTGTTGAGCTCGGCCCCGGTTTGATCGAGAATATTTACGACGGCATCCAGCGCCCGCTGGAGGTCATCCGCCAGAAGACGGGCGGCAACTTCCTGCCGCGCGGCGAGGAGGTCCCCGCGCTCGACCGCGAGAAGAAGTGGGACTTCACCGCTGTCGCCAAGGTGGGAGACCACCTGATCGGCGGCGACGTGCTCGGCACGGTGCAGGAGACGCCGTCGATCCTGCACAAGATCATGATGCCGCCCAAGATGAGCGGCACTGTGAAGGAGATCAAGTCCGGCAGCTTCACTGTGGAGGACGTCGTCGCTGTTATCGAGACCGACAAGGGCGAGACGAAGGAGCTCACGATGATCCAGAAATGGCCTGTTCGTGTGGGCCGTCCCTACACGAAGAAGTACCCGCCCGTCACGCCGCTCCAGTCCGGCCAGCGCATCGTGGATACCTTCTTCCCGGTCGCCAAGGGCGGCACGGCAGCCATTCCGGGGCCGTTCGGCAGCGGAAAGACCGTCATGCAGCACGCACTTGCCAAGTGGGCGGACGTGGACCTCGTCGTTTACATCGGCTGCGGTGAGCGCGGCAACGAGATGACCGACGTGCTGCGCGAGTTCCCCGAGCTCGTCGACCCGCGCACGGGCGAGAGCCTGATGAAGCGCACGGTGCTCATCGCCAACACCTCGGATATGCCGGTCGCGGCGCGCGAAGCGAGCATCTACACCGGTATCACCATCGCCGAATACTTCCGTGACATGGGCTACGCCGTCGCAGTCATCGCGGACTCGACCTCCCGCTGGGCGGAGGCCCTGCGCGAAATGTCGGGCCGTCTCGAGGAGATGCCCGGTGAAGAGGGCTATCCTGCGTACCTGTCCTCGCGCCTCGCGCAGTTCTATGAGCGCGCGGGCGTGGTCGAATGCCTCGGCAGCGACGAGCGGCAGGGCAGCCTGACCGCCGTCGGCGCGGTCTCGCCTCCGGGCGGCGACCTCTCCGAGCCTGTCTCGCAGGCGACGATGCGCATCGTCAAGGTCTTCTGGGCGCTGGATTCGTCACTTGCCTACCGACGCCACTTCCCGGCCATCAACTGGCTGAATTCCTATTCGCTCTATCTCGATTCCCTGCGCCCGTGGTACAGCGAGCACCTGGGACACGAATTCCTCGAAAACCGCGAGTGGGCCATGGCGATGCTGCAGGAGGAATCGAACCTCAACGAGATCGTGCAGCTCGTCGGCAAGGATTCGCTCAGCGCGAAGGACCAGATCACGCTTGAGGTCGCGCGTATGATCCGCGAGGACTTTTTGCAGCAGAACTCGTTTGCCGACAACGACGCCTATTCCGAGTACGACCGTCAGGCGCGCATGCTGGCGATGATCCGCCAGTACGACACGCAATGCCTGAGCGCCGCCGAGCGCGGCGGGAATTTAAGCGAGCTCTTCGCCATCCCCGCGCGCGAGAAGATCGGCCGTGCCAAGGGCGTGCCCGCCGACCAGTATAAGGACGCCTATGCGAACCTGCTCGTCGAGATGGAAGAGCAGATCGCCGCGATCGCTGAGAAAGGAGAGAAAGAAGAATGATCCGTGAATATAAGACGATCCGCGAAATTTCCGGCCCTCTGATGGTCGTGGACCATGTGCAGGGCGTCACGTATGACGAGCTGGCAGAGATCGTCCTCTCCGACGGCAGCACGCGCCGCTGCAAGGTGCTCGAGGTCAACGGCGACCGCGCGGTCGTGCAGCTGTTTGAAGCGTCGGCGGGCATCAACCTCGCCGATTCGCGCATCCGCTTTTTGGGCCATCCGCTCCAGCTCGCCGTGTCGCGCGACATGCTGGGCCGCGTCTTCAACGGTATGGGTCAGCCCATCGACGGCGGCCCCGAGATCATCGCCGACGAGCACCGCGACATCAACGGCCTTGCGATGAACCCCGCGGCGCGCAACTACCCCAACGAGTTCATCCAGACCGGCATTTCAAGCATCGACGGCCTCAATACCCTTGTCCGCGGACAAAAGCTGCCGATCTTCTCCGGCTCGGGCCTGCCGCACGCGCAGTTGGCCGCGCAGATCGCGCGACAGGCGAAGGTGCTGGACGGCGAGAGCAACTTTGCTGTTGTCTTTGCCGCCATCGGCATCACATTTGAAGAATCTGAGTTCTTCGTCAACGAATTCAAGCGCACCGGCGCCATCGACCGCACGGTGCTGTTCACGAACCTTGCCAACGACCCCGCGGTCGAGCGTATCGCGACGCCGCGCATGGCGCTGACCGCCGCGGAATATCTCGCCTTCGACTGCGGTATGCACGTGCTCGTCATTCTGACGGATATCACGAACTACGCAGAAGCCCTGCGCGAGATCAGCGCGGCGAAAAAGGAGGTCCCCGGCCGCCGCGGCTATCCCGGCTACCTCTACACCGACCTTGCGACGATGTACGAGCGCGCGGGCCGTCAGGTGGGCAAGGACGGCTCGATCACGATGATCCCCATCCTGACGATGCCCGAAGACGACAAGACCCACCCCATCCCCGACCTGACGGGCTATATCACCGAGGGGCAGATCATCCTTTCGCGCGAGCTGTACCGCCGCGGTATCAATCCGCCGGTCGACGTGCTGCCGAGCCTTTCCCGACTCAAGGACAAGGGCATCGGCGCGGGCAAGACGCGCGAGGACCATTCCGGCACGATGAACCAGCTCTTCGCGGCCTATGCCACCGGTAAAGAGAACAAGGAGCTCATGTCGATCCTCGGCGAGGCGGCGCTGAGCCCGACTGATTTACTCTACGCCAAGTTTGCCGACGAGTTTGAAAAGCGCTATGTCGCGCAGGGCACGGACGAGAACCGCTCCATTGAGCAGACGCTCGACCTCGGCTGGGAGCTTTTATCCCTTCTGCCGCGCAGCGAGCTCAAGCGCATCAAACCGGAGTATATCGACAAGTATCTCAAAAAGGAAGAGTAAGGGGGGAGAAAAGTGCCTACGACCACTGTTAATCCCACCCGCATGGAGCTCACGCGCCTCAAGGGGCGGCTGCGCACCGCCCAGCGTGGGCACAAACTTCTCAAGGACAAGCGCGACGAGTTGATGAAGCAGTTCATGGAGGTCGTGCGCGAGGACTTAGCGCTGCGGCAGAAGGTGGAGCAGTCGCTTGCGCGCGCCTACGGCTCGTTCACCGTGGCGAGCGCGCTGATGTCGCCGGAAATGCTTGAGCAGGCGCTATTGTGCCCCAAGCAGAGCGTTTCGCTCGAAACGGGCACGGAGAACGTGATGAGCGTCGAGGTGCCGCGCTATGAGTTCAAGCTCGCGAGCGAGGACGGCGGGAATATTTATCCGTACGGCTTCGCCCAGACGAGCGGCGAGCTCGACGACGCGGTGCGCGAGCTCGGCGACATTCTGCCCGACCTGCTCCGCCTTGCCGAGGTCGAGAAGGCCACGCAGCTGCTCGCCGCCGAGATCGAGCGCACGAGACGGCGCGTCAACGCGCTCGAATACGTCAAAATTCCGCAGATGCAGCAAAACATCAAGTATATCACGATGAAGCTCGATGAAAACGAGCGTGCCAACACGATCCGATTGATGAAGGTCAAGGACATCATCCTGAAAGAGGCCATCGAAGAGCGCCGCGAGACCGATAAGGCCGAGGGCGCGGACGTGTGAATGGCGAAAGTTGTCAAAACACTTGAGCGGAGTAAAGCAAAACCCATCCGTTTTGTATAATTTGTCGGTTGACATTTTCGGTTAAGGATCCTATACTGAGACCAACAAAGTTCCACGAACGGAGAAACAACACAAGATGAAGAGCATTTTCGTTTTTGCATACTATTATTACTTTACTATGGATTCGTAGTAAGGCTAATTTGTGATGCAAAGATGCAAAAAGGCTCTGAAAAGAGATTGCTTGATGCGGCACAGGTTAGACCTGTGCCGCATTTTTTCGTTGTGGCGATATTTCACGGTCAATAAGGAGGAAATTATTATGATCGTCGTACTCAAGCGTGGCGCAGAACAGGACAAGCGCGAGCAGCTTATCAACTGGCTCAAAAATCAGGGCCTTGGCGTGCACATCTCCGAGGGCGAGTACCAGACCGTGCTGGGCCTGATCGGCGACACGGCGCGCGTCGACATGGACCTGATCGAGAGTTTGAGCATCGTCGACTCCGTCAAGCGCGTGACAGAGCCCTTCAAGTGCTGCAACCGCAAGTTCCATCCCGACGACATGATCGTGCAGGTGGGCGACGTCAAGGTCGGCGGCGGAAACTTCTGCATGATCGCGGGCCCGTGCTCGGTCGAATCCGAAGAGCAGATCGTCGCGGTCGCCAAGGCCGTGAAGGCCTCGGGCGCGAACATGCTGCGCGGCGGCGCATTCAAGCCCCGCACTTCTCCTTATGATTTCCAGGGCCTCAAGGCCGAGGGCATCGAGCTGCTGAAGATCGCCCGTCAGGAGACCGGCCTTCCCATCGTCACCGAGATCATGGGCACGAATTACCTGCCGCTTTTTGAGGATGTGGACGTCATTCAGGTCGGCGCGCGCAATATGCAGAACTTCGACCTGCTGCGCGAGCTCGGCAAGCTGAGAAAGCCCATCCTCTTAAAGCGCGGCCTCGCCAGCACGCTCAAGGAGCTTTTAATGAGCGCGGAGTACATCATGGCCGGCGGCAACGAGCAGGTCATCCTCTGCGAGCGCGGCATTCGCACCTACGACGACTACATGAGAAACACGCTCGACCTTGCGGCTGTGCCGATGCTCAAGGAGCTCACGCACCTGCCGGTCATCGTCGACCCCAGCCACGCGACCGGCATTGCGCGCCTCGTGCGCCCGATGGCACTGGCTGCTGCCGCCTGCGGCTCTGACGGCCTCATCATCGAGGTGCACAACGACCCCATTCATGCGCTGTGCGACGGCGCGCAATCCCTGCGCCCCGAGCAGTACGATGACCTCGCCAAGGCTGTGCGCCGCGTGAGAGAGGCGGTGGCAGAATGACCGCCGGCATCGTCGGCCTCGGCCTGATCGGCGGCTCGCTCGCCAAGGCATACCACGAGGCGGGCGAGCGTGTGCTCGCCCAAGACATCGACCGCGATGTCTTGTCGTTCGCCGTCATCAGCGGCGCGGTGGACGAGGCGCTGACGGACGAGACGATGGCAGAGTGCGATGTCATCCTGCTGGCCGTCCGACCCGCGGCGGCGGTCGAATGGCTCAAAAATCACGCGGCAAAGATCGACAAGCACACGGTCGTCATCGACTGCTGCGGCACCAAGCGCAAGGTATGCGCGGCGTGCTTCCCAATCGCCGAGCAGTACGGCATTACGTACCTTGGCGGTCACCCAATGGCGGGCACGCAGTTCTCGGGCTTCAAGTACGCCAAGGCGAACCTCTTCGTGGGCGCGCCGATGGTGCTCGTGCCGCCGCGCTTTGACGACATTGAATTACTCAGCCATGTGAAAGACCTGCTCTCGCCCGCTGGCTTTGGGAGCTACTCCGTCACAACCGCCGAGCAGCACGACGAGATGATCGCCTTCACCTCGCAGCTGGCGCATGTGGCGTCCAACGCCTACATCAAGAGCCCCACAGCGAAAAAGCACAGGGCTTTTCCGCCGGCAGCTACAAGGATATGACGCGCGTTGCCTGGCTCGCGCCGCACATGTGGGCGGAGCTCTTCATGGAAAACAAGGAATTCCTGCTCAAGGAGATCGACTGCTACATCGAGCACCTGAGCGAATACAAGACCGCCATGGAACATGACGACGAAGAGACCCTTATCCGACTTCTGGACGAGGGCAAGAAGAGAAAGGAAGAGGTGGACGGCTGATGCGAAGCATCCTTATCAAGGCCTCGCGCGAATACAACGTGCTGGTCGAGCGCGGCTTACTCGACCGCGCGGGCGAGCTTCTCCGGGAGGTCTAGCGCCCCCGGCATGGCCGCCATCGTGTCGGACGACACGGTCTACGCGCTCTACGGCGAGCGCACGGTCAAGGCCCTTGAAAAGGCGGGCTACCGTGTGCACTCTTTCACATTACCCCGCGGGCGAGGGGGAGCAAGAACCTCTCGACCTACGCGGATGTTTTACACTTCCTCGGTGAGCACCGCTTCAGCCGCAGCGACGTGGTCGTTGCGCTCGGCGGCGGCGTGGTGGGCGACCTCGCGGGCTTTGCCGCGGCGACGTATCAGCGAGGCATGGGCTTTGCCCAGATCCCGACGACGCTGCTGGCCGCGGTCGATTCGTCCGTCGGCGGCAAGACCGCCGTCGACCTGCCCACGGGCAAGAATCAGGCGGGCAGCTTCTATCAGCCCTGCATCGTGATCTGCGATCCCAACACGCTCGAAACGCTGCCCGAGGAGCAGTACCGCTGCGGCTGCGCCGAGATCATCAAGTATTCGATGCTCGGCAATGCAGCGTTCTTTGAAGAACTCTACAAAACGCCTGTGCGTGAGCAGTACGAGCACGTCATCGAGGTCTGCGTGCAGATGAAGCGCGACATCGTCGGCGCGGACGAGTACGACCTCGGCCGCCGCCGCACGCTGAACTTGGGCCACACGTTTGGTCACGCGGTGGAGCAGTGCAGCGATTTTTCTCTTCTGCACGGCGAGGCGGTCGCCATCGGCATGGCGACGGTCACGCGCGCGGCAGTCAAGCGCGGCATTTGCGGCGAAGAGACGCTGGCGCGCCTGCTCGACATTCTGCACCGCTATGGTCTGCCGACCGAGACGGGCTACGAACTCGACAAGCTCTATGAGGCCGAGCTCGTCGACAAGAAGATTTCCGGCGGCAAGATGCACCTCATCGTGCCGGAAAAGATCGGTCAGGTGTGCATGGAGACGATCCCCGTCGAAGCCCTGCGCGACTGGATGCAGGACGGTGGCATCCGATGAAAAGAACCATCATACCCGGCGCGCGCACGGGACGTGTGCGCATCCCGGCATCCAAATCGCAGGCGCACCGGCTGCTGATCTGCGCGGCGCTCGGCGAGGAGAAGACCGAGGTCGTCTGCGACGGCATTTCCGCCGATATCGCGGCCACGGCGAAGTGCCTGAGCGCGCTCGGCGCGAAATTGAAGAATGGAGACGGGCTTTCTCGTCTCTCCAATCAAAAAGTGCCGAGGGCGCTGCGACCTCTACTGCGGCGAGAGCGGGTCGACGCTGCGCTTCCTGCTGCCCATCGTCGGCGCGCTCGGCGCGCAGGCGGTATTCCACCGCGAGGGGCGGCTGCCCCAGCGCCCGCTCGCCCGCTGGATAGCGTTTTAAAGAGCATGGCATGACGCTCCGCGAGGACGGCGACCTGCTGTATTGCAGTGGACAGCTGATCGGGGGAAACTATACGATCGGCAGGCAATGTGTCCTCTCAATATATTTCGGGCCTTCTCATGGCGCTGCCGCTACTGATCAGAGACAGTCTTCTTATGGTGTCCGGCCCACTGGAATCCGCGGCTTACGTCGCCATGACGGAGGATGCACTTCAGCTTTCTAAGCTGACCATCCCCAAAATGGGGGCGATGTGGGCGATTCCCGGTCAGCAGAGATGTCATCTGCCGAAGCGCACGGTCGTCGAGGGCGACTGGTCGAACACGGCGTTCTTCCTCTGCATGGGTGCGCTGTCGAAAGAGGGCGTGACCGTCGAGGGGCTGAATTTGCAGTCCTCGCAGGGCGACCGCGGCGTGCTGGACGTTTTGCGCCGGTTCGGCGCGGAAGTCACGGAGCACGGCGACGCCGTGACGGTCAGGCGCGGCACGCTGCATGGCGTGACGATCGACGCCGCACCCATCCCCGACCTCATCCCCGTGCTGAGTGTCGTTGCGTCGGTCGCAGAGGGGGAGACGCGGGTCGAAAACGCCTACCGGCTGCGGCTCAAGGAGTCCGACCGCCTCAAGAGCACGGCAGATCTGCTGCGCGCGCTCGGCGGACGAGTTGAAGAGAAAGAAGACGGCCTTGTCATCACGGGCGTTCCCGCGCTGCACGGCGGCGCGGTCGAAACGCAGAACGACCATCGCCTCGCGATGTCTGCCGCCACGGCGGCCTGCGCCGCGACGGGCGAGATCACAGTCGACAACGACGGCTGCGTGGCAAAGTCCTATCCCCGCTTTTGGGAGGATTTTAGCAGCTTGAAAGGAGAAGGTTTATGAGCAGCACCTATGGCGAAAATCTGCATTTGACCATCTTCGGCCAGTCGCATTCCCCTGCCATCGGCGTGACGGTCGAGGGCATCCCTGCGGGCGAGAAAGTTGATCTGGACGAGCTCCAGCGCTTTCTGAATCGCCGCGCGCCGGGCAAAAACGTCTGGTCGACGCCGCGCAAGGAGGCCGACGCGCCGGAGATCCTCTCCGGCCTTGTGAACGGCTATA
>ENA-OQHF01000789-OQHF01000789.1-human-gut-metagenome-genome-assembly--contig:-NODE-789-length-18179-cov-6.721637_pt1 | contig 18179 bp, 14 predicted proteins | sample MGYA00242559_ERZ504709 | MGnify/ENA primary metagenome ERZ504709 (study PRJEB26092, sample SAMD00036203) | human gut metagenome | host: Homo sapiens | study: EMG produced TPA metagenomics assembly of... | reverse complement strand
TATCCCGCGAGGTGTTTTGGCATGAATATGCCAAAATCCCGAGACATACAAGCCAAAATTCCATTGCCGCAGGCAATCTGGAATGAATTTTGGCTACGTTACTGTGAACGGAGTGAACAGTAACGATGTGTTGGTTACTGTTTACACCTTGCGGGATATTACCAGTGAACAGTAACACCATATTTCATGGAAAATGTCATTTAATCCCATGTATCTTGAAAATGATGTCAAAATTTTTTATAGTAAGATCATGGAAATCCAGTAAAAGACTTACATTTTAAAGAAGGGTGGTAAAAAATATGAAGAACTGGAAAAAATTAATGGCAGGTTTCTGTGTAGCAGCTATGGTGAGTTCTATGGTTGTTCCGGTATGGGCAACAGATGATGCAGCAGCGGAAGAAGATGCAGACGGAGATGTTGCAGATGTGTCTGAGGCGATGTTGGGACTCTGGAAGGACAGCGCAGGAGATATCTACGGATTCTACAAAGATAATTCATTTTTTGGTCAGTGGAAGGATGAAGAACAGGATGTTTTAGGCGTATATGCTCTGAGCTCAGATGGAGAGTATACAGCTCTGGCAATGCAGTTTGCAAATGATGACGGCACGTATGATGATGAAAATATGGTAGCTTATCTGGTACAGGTAAATGAGGAAGAGAATCTTCTGGAGCTTTATGATGAGGAGAATCTGGAACTGACTGCAACTCTGGAGCCTTACCAGGCAGACGGAGATGAGGCGGATTATAATCAGACTTATCAGGATATGGGTGATATCCTGACAGAGTGTTATTCCGGTGAGACAGAAGCAGGTGAGACTTTTATTTATGCAGCTAATGAGGATGGAACTTTCTGCTCAGTACTTGTGATCGATCAGGATGATAACTATGTAAGCTTTGTTGGCGAAGGTACTTTTGATGAAGAGAACGGTACTGTGACGATTACTGATGAAGTTTCTGAGATGGCACTTACTTTTGGCGTGGCAGTGAATGATGATGATACACTGACACTGGATATGGGTGATCTTGGAAGCGCTACTGTAGAGGAAGCTACGCTGGCGGTTGCTGTGCAGGGACTGAAGTATGCAGTTGAGAATGGAACTGAGATGAACTAAGCAATTCTTTTTCAGGAACAAAAATATGTGATTTTGAGGATACTCCTCTTCGGATAGATTTATTCGGAGGGGAGTGTTTTTTCTGTGCCGGGGGTTTTAGAATGGCTGGGAAGATGGTATAATGAGGAGCGAATTCTATAGTTTTTGTGGAAGTGTTACAGATGAGCAGAAACAGACAGGAAGCGAAAATTACGAGAGAGGTTTGAATTTATGAATATTCTGAATATAGAGCATGTTTCCAAGGTGTTTGGTGAGAAGGTGGTGCTGGATGATGTTTCCTACGGGGTGCATCAGGGAGATAAGATTGGGATCATCGGGATTAATGGGACTGGGAAGTCTACGATTCTGAAGATCATCGGCGGTCTGGAGGAGCCGGATGAGGGGCAGGTGATCACTCAAAATGGCCTGAGAATCACGTATCTTCCGCAGATGCCGGAGTTTCCGCAGGGAGCTTCTGTCCTGGATTATGTGGCAGAAGGAAAGTGGCAGAAGGACTGGAGTACTGAGAGCGAGGCAAGGAATGTTCTGAATAAGCTGGGAATTACAGACCATGAGGAGAAGATTGATCATTTATCCGGGGGACAGAAGAAAAGGGTGGCACTGGCAAGGACTCTGGTGAATCCCTGTGATGTGCTGCTTCTGGATGAGCCCACCAACCATCTGGATAATGAGATGGTGACCTGGCTGGAGGACTTTCTGAGAAGTTTTAAGGGCGTTGTGATTATGGTTACTCATGACAGATATTTTCTCGACAGGGTTACTAATAAGATTCTGGAGATTTCCCATGGCGGCCTTTATGCTTATGAGGCTAATTACTCGAAGTTTCTGGAACTGAAGGCAGAGCGTGAGGAGATGGAGCTTGCCAGTGAGAGGAAGAGACAGAGCGTACTCCGCATGGAACTGGAGTGGGCAAAGCGTGGATGCAGAGCCAGAAGTACCAAGCAGCGGGCACGTCTGGAACGCCTGGAGGCACTGAAGAACGGAAAGGCTCCGGTGCGGGATGCGAATGTGGAGCTGGATTCTGTTGAGACACGTATGGGAAAGAAGACGATCGAACTTCACCATATCAGCAAGAGTTTTGGTGAGAAGAAGATCCTGGATGATTTTAATTATATTGTGCTGCGCAATCAGCGTCTTGGGATTATTGGTCCTAATGGGTGCGGAAAGTCAACACTCATCAAGATTATTGATGGGATGGTACAGCCGGATGCAGGAGAAGTGGAAATTGGAGAAACCATCCGCATAGGGTATTTTGCACAGGAAGTGCCGGATATGGATACCAATCAGCGTGTGATCGATTATATCCGCGACGTGGCAGAGTATATTCCGACCAGAGACGGGAAGATTTCCGCAACAATGATGCTGGAGAGGTTTCTCTTTGATTCTGCCATGCAGTATGCACCCATTGCCAAATTGTCAGGTGGTGAGAAGAGGCGTCTGTATCTGCTGAAGGTTCTGATGGAGGCGCCGAATGTGCTTCTTCTGGATGAGCCAAGTAATGATCTGGATATTCCTACACTGACCATTCTGGAGGATTATCTGGATTCTTTTGCAGGGATTGTGATCGCAGTGTCTCATGACAGGTATTTTCTGGATAATATTGTGGACAGGATTTTTGCTTTTGAGGGGAATGGACATCTGACCCAGTATGAGGGCGGATATACGGATTATACAGAGGCGCTGGCGAGAAAAGGCGGGGCAGTATCTGAAGGACAGAGCACTGCAGTTGGTGCGGAAAAGAAGAAGTCGGCTCAGGCAGACTGGAAACAGAATCGTCCCCAGAAGCTGAAATTTACCTATAAAGAGCAGAGGGAATTTGAAACTATCGATGATGATATTGCAGCGCTGGAGGAACTGCTGGAGAAGCTGGATAAGGATATGGAGGCCAATGCCACCAATTCTGTGAAGCTTCGTGAGATCATGGAGCAGAAGGAGAAGGCACAGGCAGATCTGGATGAGAAGATGGACAGGTGGGTTTATCTGAATGATCTGGCGGAGCGAATCGAGGCACAAAAAAGTGAAAAGTGATTTTTTTCAGATGCTATTGACTTTGCAGAGGGTTCTTTAGTATGATACAGATTATGGAAGATTGCAGGAGCTGCTTTGCAGCGGGGCAATTTGCGGATGCCGGGTCAGTAACAGAAAATATCTTTTGATTCTGACATCTGTAAGTGAACAGTAAGTGAACAGGAGATATAAAAATATGGCAGAACAGGTCAGAGTTGTAGTGGACGCAATGGGCGGGGATAATGCCCCGGCAGAACCTGTCAGAGCTGCAGTGGAAGCTGTAACAGAGAGACAGGACATAAAAGTAATTCTTACAGGAAAACAGGAAGTGATAGATAAGGAACTGGCGAAATATTCCGGATATCCGAAGAACCAGATCCAGGTTGTCAATGCATCCCAGGTGATCGAGACAGCAGAACCCCCTGTTTTTGCGATCCGTAAGAAAAAAGATTCATCAATCGTAGTAGGTTTGAATATGGTTAAGAAACAGGAGGCAGATGCCTTTGTTTCATCAGGAAGTACAGGAGCTGTTCTTGTTGGCGGACAGGTACTGGTAGGCAGAAGTAAAGGTGTGGAGAGGCCGCCTCTTGCACCGTTGATCCCTACCACGAAGGGTGTTTCCCTTCTGATCGACTGTGGTGCCAATTGTGGATGCACGTCCATCGCATCTGGTGCAGTTTGCGAAGATGGGCTCTATTTAATGGAGAACGTAGTCGGTATTAAAAATCCAAAAGTTGCCATTGTAAATACGGGGCGGAAGAGGAGAAGGGAAATGCACTTGTAAAAGAAACTTTCCCCCTTCTGAAAGAATGCAAAAGCATTAATTTCATCGGAAGTATAGAAGCCAGAGATATCCGGCAGGATATGCGGATGTGGTCGTATGCGAAGCATTTGTGGGAAATGTGATCCTTAAATTATATGAGGGAGTTGGTTCTGCCCTGGTCCAGAAGATCAAAGAAGGAATGATGACCAGCACAAGAAGTAAGATCGGTGCACTTCTGGTAAAGCCTGCACTGAAAGAAACTCTGAAATCCTTTGATGCAACGGAATATGGCGGAGCACCGCTTCTGGGGCTTAAAGGACTTGTGGTAAAGACGCATGGAAGTGCCAAAGCCATTGAGATCAAACATGGTATTTTCCAGTGTGTACAGTTTAAACAGGAGAAGATCAACGAGAAGATCGCAGAGCGTATCCTGGAGGATCAGGAAGTACTGAAGTCCGGAGCAGAATAGAGTAGAACAGGAACAGAAACAAAAACAGGAAGGAGGATTGAAGATGGAACTGGAGAAAATAAAAGCTATCATAGCAGAGGTTCTGAATATTGATGCAGATTCTATTACAGAAGACACTACATTTGTAGATGATCTTGGTGCAGATTCTCTTGATATTTTTCAGATTATTATGGGGATTGAAGAGGAGTATGACATTGAGCTGGATAATGAATCTGTCGAACAGATTCAGACAGTTGGTGATGCTGTTGAAGCAATTCGGACAATTAAATAAAAATGTAACTGTCCGGCAGTTTGAAATTTGACAGGAGCATAATACAGGCGCACTGAGCAGTTGCAAAAAATGATGTCGCAGGGTTGTCAGATGACAGCCCTGCGCATATGGAGAGGGTTAGAGGAATGAATAGAAAGACAGAAGAATTAGAAGAAATCATAGGATATCATTTTAAAAATAAACATTATCTTACACAGGCACTGACTCACAGTTCCTATGCAAATGAGAAGAAGTTGGGGAAGCTGGGCAGCAATGAGAGACTGGAGTTTCTGGGAGATGCTGTGCTGGAGCTGATCAGCAGTGATTATCTGTATGCAAGATTTACCCAGATACCGGAGGGAGAGCTGACAAAGAAGAGAGCCAGCCTGGTGTGTGAGCCAAGCCTTGCCTATTGTGCAAGAGAATTCGGACTGCCGCAGTTTCTGTTGCTTGGAAAGGGCGAGGATATGACAGGCGGAAGAAACAGGGATTCTATCGTCTCTGATGCAACAGAGGCTTTACTGGGAGCTATCTATCTGGATGGTGGTTTTGCTAATGCAAAGGAGTTTGTGCTGAATTTTATCCTGAATGATATTGAACACAAACAGCTCTTTTATGATAGCAAGACCATCCTGCAGGAAATCGTGCAGGAAAACGGAACACAGCCGGTGGAATATATTCTGACAAAAGAAGAAGGCCCGGATCATAACAAAAACTTTACTGTGGAGGCAAGAGTAAACGGAAAAGTGATGGGACAGGGAAGCGGTCATACAAAGAAAGCAGCAGAACAGGCCGCAGCATACCAGGCGATTCGTGTACTCAGAAAATAAACAGGAGAATTATGTATTTAAAGAATATAGAGGTACAGGGATTTAAGTCTTTTGCCCAGAAGATCAATTTTGAATTTCATAACGGGATCACCGGTATTGTAGGTCCGAACGGAAGTGGAAAGAGTAATGTCGGTGATGCGGTGAGATGGGTGCTGGGTGAACAGAGTGCCAGGTCTCTGCGAGGAGGAAATATGCAGGATGTTATTTTCTCCGGTACAGAAACAAGAAAACCCCTGGGTTATGCATCGGTGGCGATCACACTGGATAATTCAGACCATAAGCTTCCGGTTGATTTTAACGAGGTTACAGTTACCAGAAGGCTTTACCGTTCAGGAGAGAGTGAATATAAGATCAACGGAAGTGCCTGCAGACTGAAAGATATCAATGAGATGTTTTATGATACAGGTATCGGTAAAGAAGGATATTCCATTATCGGACAGGGACAGATCGACAGGATCCTAAGCGGTAAACCGGAAGAGAGAAGAGAGCTTTTTGATGAGGCAGCAGGTATTGTTAAATTTAAAAGAAGAAAGAATACCACGATCAAAAAACTGGAGGAAGAACGCCAGAACCTGGTCAGAGTGACAGATATCCTCTCGGAGCTTACCAGACAGCTGGAACCACTGGAGAAACAGTCAGAGACAGCAAGAGTTTATCTTTCCAAAAGAGAGACGCTTAAGGAACTGGATGTGAATATGTTCCTGATGGAGTATGCTGCTGCAGCCAAAGAACTCAAGGAACTGGAAGAGAAGAACATAATTGCGCAGAATCAGCTGAAGGATACCCAGAGTTCCTATGACCGGACCAAGGTGGAATATGAACGTCTGGAACAGGAACTGGAAGATTTAAATTCCAAAATGGATGCACTTCGCATTTCCGGTCAGGAGCAGGCAATCCGTAAACAACAGCTGGAAGGCCAGATCAATGTATTAAATGAGCAGATACTGGCAGGGGCACAGAATGAAGAGCATTATAAGGGACGTATCCAGACTATTGAGGCTGAACTTTCAGTAAGAACAGATTCAAAGAAGAAACTTGAAGAAGAAAAAACGGATATTTATGCACAGTTAAAGGCTGTCCGTAAGAAACTTTCTGAGGAAGAAGAGAAATTAAGGACAGCGCAGGAGAATATGGAAGCCTGTACTCTCGAAGTGGAGAATGGCAAAAATGAGATCATTGAAATTCTGAACAGCCGCGCCAATGTCAAGGGTAAAGCCCAGAGATTTGATGCAATGATGGAACAGGCAGAAATCCGTAAGGCAGAGATCAGCCAGCGTATTCTCAGACTGAAGAGTGAAGAGGAAGAGCAGCAGACCATTCTGACTACAGCCCGGAAACAGTATGATGAGATTACATCCCAGATTGAAAATGCCAATGAGGAATGTGAACATCTGAATCTGAGTGTGATGAAGATTCAGGAAAAGCTGAAGGAACAGAGCACAAAGCTGGAAGCAGAACAGACAGCCTATCACAGAGAGGCATCCCGGCTGGATTCTCTCAGAAATATCGCGGAGCGTTATGATGGATACGGAAACAGTATCCGGAGAGTTATGGAACAAAAAGAACGTGTTCCGGGAATCCAGGGTGTTGTCGCAGATCTGATCCAGGTAAACAAAGATTATGAGATCGCTATCGAGACAGCTCTTGGTGGGAGCATTCAGAATATTGTTACAGATAATGAGCAGACTGCCAAAACCATGATCGAATTTCTGAAAAAGAATCGTTATGGACGTGCGACCTTTCTTCCCATGAGCAGCATAAGTCCCAGAGGTGAGTTTACACCGAAAGAAGCACTGAAAGAGCCGGGCGTTGTGGGGATTGCCAGCGAACTGGTGTCCGTAGCTTCTCAGTATCAGCAGATCACGAAATTCCTTCTTGGAAGAGTGCTGGTAGTTGATAACATTGATCATGCCATTGCAATAGGAAAAAAATACAGACACAGTCTGAGAATGGTCACAACAGAGGGTGAATCCTTAAACCCGGGAGGTTCCATGACCGGCGGTGCCTTCAGAAACAACAGCAATCTGCTTGGAAGACGGCGTGAAATAGAGGAACTGGAAACAAAAGTAAATCAGCTGAAGCAGAATCTGACCGAAATGCAGAATGCTGTTGAGGAAAATAAAAATCAGAGAAACAGGCTTCGTGATGCCATTGCAGGATTTCAGGAAAAACTCCGTCAGAAATATATAGAACAGAATACTGCCAGAATGAATATCAAACAGCAGGAAAAGAAAGCTGAGGAGATCCGAAGCGGATATGCGCAGATCAACAGAGATCAGGCAGAGATCAAACGCCAGGTCATGGAAATCCGGCAGGATCATGACCGGATTGCCAGGGAACTGGAGAATTCAAAGCAGGATGAGAAAGAACTGGAGAGTTTTATTGAGGCAAAGCAGTCAGAACTGGATGAATGGAAAGAAGAAGAGAAGAAAATCACCCGGGAGTTAGAAGAAATCCGTCTTCAGTCATCCGCTCTTGAACAGAAAGAGAAATTTGACCAGGAAAACCTGAGCCGTCTGAAAGCAGAAATCACAGCTTTTATGACTGAGAAAGAGGATATTTATCAGTCTCTTGCTCACAGCAGTGAAGAGATGGAAAAGAAGCAGGAGATGATCACCCAGCTGAAAAAAGAGTCGGAAGAGTCTGTCCTTCATGAAGAACAGGCACAGATGCAGCTGAAAAATCTGCAGAAGGAGAAAGAGAGCAGAACTTCTCAGCATAAAGATTTTTTTGAGAAAAGAGATTATCTGTCCGGTCAGATCGGACTTCTGGATAAGGAATGTTACCGTCTGCAGGGACAGATGGACAAGCTGGAGGAGAACAGGGAAGAGCGGATTGCCTATATGTGGTCCGAGTATGAGATCACTCCCAATAATGCTGTTTCCTACAGAAAAGAGGAACTTACTGATCTTTCGCAGATGAAGCGACAGGCAGCTCAGATTAAAGATGATATCAGAAAGCTGGGACCTGTAAATGTAAATGCTATTGAGGATTATAAGGAACTTCTGGAAAGACACACCTTTCTGTCCGGCCAGTATGAGGATCTGGTCACAGCGGAGAAAACTCTGGAACAGATCATTCAGGAGCTGGATGAGGGAATGCGGAAACAGTTTTCTGAGAAATTCGGCGAGATCCAGAAGGAATTTGACAAGGCATTTAAGGAATTGTTCGGAGGCGGAAAAGGAACTCTGGAGCTGGATGAAGAGGCAGATATCCTGGAGGCAGGAATTAAGATCATTTCCCAGCCGCCGGGAAAGAAACTGCAGAATATGATGCAGCTTTCCGGCGGGGAAAAAGCTCTGACAGCTATCGCACTTCTTTTCGCGATCCAGAATCTGAAGCCGTCACCGTTTTGTCTGCTGGATGAGATCGAGGCAGCGCTGGACGATTCCAATGTTGGGCGATTTGCCGGATATTTACAGAAGTTGACGAAAAACACACAATTTATTATAATAACCCATAGACGTGGAACTATGAACGCCGCAGACCGGCTTTATGGTATTACCATGCAGGAAAAAGGGGTATCCACACTGGTTTCCGTCGATCTGGTGGAGAATCAGCTTACCCAGTAACAGGAGGAGTTTCACATGGCAGAAGAAAAGAAAGGTTTTTTTAAACGATTAGTCAGTGGACTGGCAAAGACCAGAGACAATATCGTAGCCGGATTTGACAATATTTTCAGTGGTTTTTCCAGTATTGATGAAGATTTTTATGAAGAGCTGGAAGAGATTCTGATCATGGGTGATATCGGGATCAATGCGACCACTTCTATTATTGAGAATTTAAAGAAAGAAGTTTCCGAACGTCATATTAAGGAACCGATGGAATGTAAACAGCTTCTGATCAATGAGATCAAGGATCAGATGCGTGTGGACAGCACAGAGTATGAATTTGAGAACCGCAGATCCGTAGTTTTGGTGATCGGTGTCAATGGTGTCGGAAAAACCACTTCAGTAGGAAAGCTTGCAGGAAAATTAAAAGACCAGGGCAAGAAGGTTATCCTTGCAGCAGCCGATACTTTCCGCGCAGCAGCAGGAGAGCAGCTTACTGAGTGGGCGAACCGTGCAGGTGTGGAGATCATCGGCGGACAGGCGGGAGCAGATCCTGCATCTGTTATCTATGATGCGGTGGCAGCAGCCAAAGCAAGAAATGCAGACGTACTTCTCTGCGATACAGCAGGACGTCTTCATAATAAAAAGAACCTTATGGAAGAACTCCGCAAGATTTACAGGATCCTGGAGAGGGAGTATCCGGATGCATATCTGGAGACATTGGTAGTGCTGGATGGTACCACCGGACAGAATGCCCTTGCACAGGCGAGACAATTTGCGGAGGTCGCAAATGTCAGCGGTATTATCCTTACCAAGCTGGACGGAACTGCCAAGGGAGGTATTGCAGTTGCCATCCAGTCTGAACTGGATATTCCGGTGAAGTACATTGGCGTAGGAGAAAGTATTGACGATCTTCAGAAATTCGATGCAGATGCATTTGTAAATGCGTTGTTTGATGTAGACCATAAAGAAAACCCGGACGCTTAAGATTAGGATGTACTTTCGGAGTCAAATTAAGTACAAAAAGATTCCGGGAGTACATTTAGGACAAAATGGAGGAAAAAACAATGCTTACTTTAGAGAGTTTTGAACAGGCATCAGAGATCGTAAAACAGGTCACACAGGAAACAAAGCTGATCAAGAGCAGCTATTTCAGTGAACTTACAGGAAATAAGGTTTATTTAAAACCGGAGAATATGCAGCGTACAGGTGCATATAAGGTTCGTGGTGCCTATTATAAGATCAGCACTCTTTCCGATGAAGAGAGAAATAAAGGTCTGATCACAGCATCCGCCGGAAATCATGCACAGGGTGTTGCCTATGCTGCGCATAAATATGGTGTGAAGGCAGTGATTGTTATGCCTACCACAACTCCGCTGATCAAGGTTGAGAGAACAAAGAGTTACGGTGCAGAGGTTATCCTGCATGGTGATGTATATGATGAGGCATGTGCACATGCACTGGAACTTGCTGAGAAAGAGGGATATACTTTTATCCATCCTTTCGATGATCCGGCAGTTGCCACAGGACAGGGTACCATTGCAATGGAGATCGTTCAGGAGCTTCCGCTTGTTGATTATATTCTGGTTCCAATCGGTGGAGGCGGACTTGCAACAGGTGTTTCCACACTTGCGAAGCTGTTAAATCCACATATCAAAGTCATTGGTGTGGAACCGGCAGGGGCTGCCTGCATGAAGGCTTCTCTGAAGAAGGGTGAGGTTGTGACTCTTCCGCACGTAAATACGATTGCTGACGGTACTGCCGTACAGACACCCGGAAAGAAAATCTTCCCGTATATCCAGAAGAATCTGGACGATATCATCACTATCGAGGATGATGAACTGATCGTTGCTTTCCTTGACATGGTTGAGAACCATAAGATGATCGTAGAGAATTCCGGTCTTCTGACAGTGGCAGCGCTTCGTCATCTGGATGTGAAGGGAAAGAAGATTGTTTCTATCTTAAGCGGTGGAAACATGGATGTTATTACCATGTCTTCTGTTGTTCAGCATGGTCTGATCCAGAGAGACAGAATCTTCACAGTATCTGTGCTCATTCCGGATAAGCCGGGCGAACTGGTACGCGTGGCAAGCGTGATCGCCAGGGCTCAGGGTAATGTTATCAAGCTGGATCATAACCAGTTTGTAAGCACGAACAGAAATGCGGCAGTGGAACTTAAGATCACATTGGAGGCTTTTGGCACAGATCATAAGAATGAGATTGTTAAAGCTCTCGAAGATGCAGGATGCAGACCAAAGGTGATCCGCCCAAGTCTGTGATTGTCTCAGAGTAGCATCTGCCATGTAAATAAATGAAATGGGAGCCCTGGTGTTCAGTATATGGATGCCGGGGCTTTTCTGCCGAGATTTTTAAGAAGTGTATCGGAAAAAATAAATTTGTGCTGTCAAGAGAAAATGCTTGACAGCACATTGGAAATAGGTTAATATAGTCAAGGTGATTACAGATGGAGAAGTTTGTAGAGCAAGGTTATTTATATGATTTTTATGGAGAACTTCTGACAGAGAGACAGCAGCAGGTTTATGAGAGCGTGGTGCTGGAGGATTACTCGCTGAGTGAAGTCGCAGAGGATCTGGGCATCAGCAGACAGGGTGTGCATGATATGATCAAGAGATGCAACAAGACCCTTGAAGAGTATGAACAGAAGCTTCATCTTGTAGAGAAATTCCTGAATATACGGGCGCAGGTAAAGCAGATCCGTGTACTTGCCCGGGAATATCATTCCGATGAAATTGTAAATATTTCCAATGAGATTTTAGAGGAGTTATAACATATGGCATTTGAAAGCTTGACAGATAAACTGCAGAATGTATTTAAGAAGTTGCGAAGCAAGGGCCGCCTGACAGAGGAGGACGTTAAGCTTGCCCTTAAGGAAGTAAAGATGGCTCTGTTAGAGGCAGACGTAAACTTTAAGGTTGTGAAGCAGTTTACTAAATCTGTACAGGAGCAGGCAATCGGACAGGACGTTATGAGCGGTCTGAATCCGGGTCAGATGGTGATCAAGATTGTTAATGATGAACTTGTGAAATTAATGGGAAGTGAGACAACAGATCTGCCTCTTCGCCCGGGAAATGAGATCACAGTGTTCATGATGGCAGGTCTGCAGGGTGCAGGTAAGACCACCACAGTTGCGAAGCTTGCAGGCAAGCTGAAATCCAAAGGTAAGAAACCTCTTTTAGTAGCCTGCGATGTTTACCGTCCGGCGGCTATCACACAGCTGCAGGTCAACGGCGAGAAACAGGGCGTGGAAGTATTTTCCATGGGAGATAAGCAGAAGCCTGTGGATATTGCGAAAGCAGCCATAGAGCATGCGAAGGCAAATCAGCAGAATGTTGTACTTATCGATACAGCCGGTCGTCTTCATGTTGATGAAGATATGATGCAGGAACTTGCAGATATCAAGGCGAACATTCAGGTAGATGCAACCATCCTCATTGTAGATGCGATGACCGGACAGGATGCGGTAAATGTGGCAAGCACATTTGCTGATAAAGTAGGAATCGACGGTGTCATTCTTACCAAGATGGATGGTGATACCCGAGGCGGTGCAGCCCTTTCTATCAAGGCAGTAACCGGTAAGCCTATTCTGTATGTAGGTATGGGCGAGAAACTTTCTGATCTGGAGCAGTTCTATCCGGAACGTATGGCTTCCAGAATCCTTGGTATGGGTGATGTCATGAGCCTGATCGAGAAAGCAGAAGCTTCTATCGATAAAGAACAGGCGCAGGACATGCAGAAGAAGTTAAAGAAAATGGACTTTGACTTCAACGATTACCTTACCAGTATGGAACAGATGAACAAGATGGGCGGTATCGGCAGTATCCTGAATATGCTTCCAGGTATGGGCGGTAAGATGAAGGATATTGAGGGAATGATCGATGAGAAAGCCATGGACAGAACCAAGTCAATTATCCTTTCCATGACACCTCAGGAGAGAAGCAATCCGTCAATCCTGAACATTTCCAGAAAGAACCGTATTGCCAGAGGTGCAGGAGTAGATGTCTCTGAAGTAAACCGTCTGGTGAAACAGTTTGAGCAGAGCAAGAAGATGATGAAACAGATGCCTGGTCTTATGGGCGGAAAAGCCGGTAAGCGCGGCGGTGGATTTAAACTTCCGTTCGGACTGTAATTGAGAAGTTAGCGAAGCGGATAACGCTTTGACATAAAAGTTACTGTTTCATAGCTGAACAGTAATATAACATAAGAAAACAATATATTTTATTTAATGGAGGAAAAGAAACAATGGCAGTTAAAATCAGATTAAGAAGAATGGGACAGAAGAAAGCACCTTTTTTATAGAATCGTAGTTGCAGATTCCCGTTGCAAACGTGATGGAAGATGTATCGAAGAAATCGGAACATACAATCCAAACCTTGAGCCAAGCGCTGTAACAGTTGATGAAGAAGCAGCTAAAAAATGGCTTGCAGCAGGAGCTCAGCCTACAGATGTTGTAGCAAAAATCCTCAAAGATGCCGGAATTGAAAAATAATTCAGATATACCAGGATAAGGTATTTCTGCAGCGTCCGTAGGGGACGGGTCAGGGAGGTATGTAATGAAAGAATTAGTGGAAGTAATTGCAAAATCTCTTGTTGAAAATCCGGATGAAGTAGTTGTTACTGAGACAGAAAAGGAAGACGCGATCATCGTTGAACTGAAAGTCGGACCTGCTGACATGGGCAAGGTTATCGGACGGCAGGGAAGAATTGCGAAAGCGATCCGAACTGTGGTAAAAGCAGCTTCTTCAAAAAGCAGCAAAAAAGTGATTGTAGATATTCTGCAATGAAAATAAGGGTCAGGAGCTGTGGAACATCCCATGGCTCCTGATTTGGGTTTAAGCGGATTTGGAATATGGATCAGCATTCGCTGTGAGCAGGCATAAAAGCAGAATGCAAATGACGTATGATATGAAAATTATAGGAGTCAGCAGATGGAAGATTTATTAAAAGTTGGTGTGATCACTACGACACACGGAATACGCGGGGAAGTAAAAGTATATCCTACCACAGATGCAGACAGATTTCTGGATCTGGAATATGTTCTGCTTGACACAGGCAGAGAGAAAAGAAAGCTTGAAATAGAGAATGTTAAGTATTTCAAGAACCTTGTAATCCTGAAATTCAGGGGAATTGATAATATTAATGATATAGAGATGTATAAAAAAAGAGAACTCTGGATTCCGAGAGAAGAAGCGCAGGAGCTGGAAGAAGATGAATATTACATTGCAGACCTGATCGGTATGGATGTAGTTCTCGAAGACGGAAGCAAATTTGGAACTCTGAAAGATGTAATGGAAACAGGCGCTAATGATGTCTATGTAGTAGAGGATGCCAAAGGCGAAGAAATTCTGCTCCCTGCTATCAGGGAATGTATCCTTGATGTGGATGTGGAGAAGAATGTAATGACCATTCATCTGATGAAAGGATTAATATAAATGAATTTTCATGTTTTAACCCTGTTTCCGGAGATGATTGAAAATGGCATGAATACCAGCATTACCGGACGTGCGATCACAAAAGGTCTCCTCACACTGGAGGCAGTGAACATTCGTGATTATGCATTCAATAAGCATCAGAAAGTGGATGATTATACCTATGGCGGCGGTGCCGGAATGCTGATGCAGGCAGAACCGGTTTACCTTGCTTATGAGGCGATTGCAAACCGTACGGCAAAAAAGCCAAGAGTTGTATATCTGACTCCTCAGGGGCAGGTATTTAACCAGGCTATGGCCAGAGAAATGGCGCAGGAAGAGGATCTGGTATTCCTTTGTGGACACTATGAGGGAATTGATGAGCGTGTTCTGGAGGAAATCGTCACAGATTACGTATCTATCGGAGATTACGTGCTTACAGGTGGCGAACTTCCTGCAATGGTCATGATGGATTCCATTTCAAGAATGGTTCCGGGTGTACTGAACAATCAGGAGTCCGGTGAGACAGAATCTTTTGCAGGAAACCTTCTGGAGTATCCGCAGTACAGCCGTCCGGAAGAGTGGCATGGCAAAAAAGTACCGGAGGTTCTTATGTCCGGTCATCACGCAAACATAGAAAAGTGGCGCAGAGAGCAGTCAATTTACCGCACGGCAAAAAGACGCCCGGATCTTCTTAAGAAAGCTGATCTGACAAATAAAGAATGGAACTATGTGCGCCAGTTAAGGAAACAGTGGAAGGAAGAAGAGGAGCAGATAAAATGAAAACATCAGATTTTTATTATGACCTTCCTCAGGAACTGATCGCTCAGGATCCTCTGGAGGACAGAAGTTCATCCAGACTGATGCATCTGTCTTTAAAAGATGGCAGCATTGAGCATCGCCATTTCACAGATGTTCTGGATTATATGGAAGAGGGAGACTGCCTGGTCATCAACGATACAAAGGTAATCCCTGCCCGGTTATACGGACATAAAGAAGAGACAGGAGCACTGATTGAAATCCTGCTTCTGAAGCGAAGAGAGAATGATATCTGGGAGTGTCTGGTAAAACCCGGAAAGAAGGCACGCCCGGGTGCTAAGATCACATTTGGAAATGGTATTTTAAAAGGTGAGATTATTGATGTGGTAGACGAGGGAAACCGTCTGATCCAGTTCCATTATGAAGGAATCTTTGAGGAAATCCTGGATCAGCTTGGCGAAATGCCTCTGCCGCCTTATATTACACATAAACTGAAAGATAAGAACCGTTATCAGACAGTTTATGCAAAGAACGAAGGCTCCGCAGCAGCACCGACAGCAGGATTGCACTTTACTAAAGAGCTTCTTGAAAAAGTAAAGGAAAAAGGTGTCAATATCGCTCATGTGACTCTTCATGTAGGTCTCGGAACTTTCCGCCCTGTCAAAGTAGATGACGTGGAAAGCCACCATATGCATTCCGAATTCTACATAGTAGAGGAGGATCAGGCAAAGCTGATCAATGACACAAAGAAGGCAGGTAAACGTGTAATAGCAGTAGGAACCACAAGCTGCAGAACACTGGAATCTGCAACAGGAGAAGATGGAATTCTGAAATCCGGAAGCGGATGGACAGAAATCTTTATCTATCCGGGCTATCATTTCAAAATGATCGATGCCCTGATCACAAACTTCCACCTGCCGGAATCCACACTTGTGATGTTGGTGTCTGCGCTGGCAGGCAAGGAGAATATCATGCATGCCTATGAGACTGCAGTGCAGGAAAAGTACAGATTTTTCTCTTTTGGAGATGCTATGATTATCATATAATGTCACCCAAATAATTATATCAATCAATTATCTGGTTATGAGCAAGTAGCGAAGAGGATGCTTTTATCTGCCTGATAAAAGCATAGTAAAAATATAAAAAAGAGCTGAGAAGTCCTTAACTGGATTTTTCAGCTCTTTTGAAGTATTGATGTGATTTTGGATGAATGAAGGCTCTATTTATTCGGCGTCCGAATTATCAGTGTCATAGGATTCGTCGTATGTCTCTGCGTCTGTGTCATCTGAAGCTGAACTGTTCATATCAACGATATCGCTATCTGAAGCAGCTGTATCTGCAGAACTGTTCTGGGAGTCATTATTACTGTTATATTTTGCGGTAAAAGTACTGCCTTCTGCAGTAGAAATCCAGGAACTCCGCTCATTGATTTTTCCAAGGATTCTTGTTGCCTCATCACCTTCTGCCGGAGTTGGCTGATAATTATTATATCCATCATAGGCAGAAGAAGAAATGGAGCAGGGAATGATATTGGTCACGTTGTCTTTTTTTACCCCATCGGCATCAATAGTAAAGGTCTGTTGGTAGATCATGGTGTCCATATCACTTGGAGAACTGTTGCCGCCGAAGCAGAAGTTTCCGAGGCTGTATACAATATTCTTACCCTTATAAGTTTCAATGCCCTGAAGTACATGCGGATGATGTCCGCATACAAGATCAGCGCCTTCATCGATTGCGATGCGTCCAAGTGTTGTCTGGTTGCTGTCCGGAACGGTTTCCGTTTCATTACCCCAGTGGAAGATCACTACGATTAGCTGTGCCCCGTCTGCCTTTACTTTTGCAATATTGTCTTTTAACTGCTGCTCGCGTTCAAGATGGTCGTACAGTTCATAGATACCGACTAATCCCACTTTGATTCCCTTTACATCCATAACAGCAGTTTCATCATATCCGAAATGAACGATTCCTGCATCATCCAGTGCTGCCAGAGTATCATCGAAACTCTGATCACCGTAATCATGACTGTGATTGTTAGCGGTATTTACGGCTTCTACAGATCCGTTTGTCAGAATAGAGGCATAGGATGCAGGTGCTTTAAATGCAAATGTTTTATCCTCCCGTTCATCAGAATCGGTGAGTGTTCCCTCAAAATTCGCAATAGTCAGATCATCTGCGGAAAAAATATCTTTTACATTCTGCAGGAAATAATCTGCACTGTAATTTTCATAATAAGCATTTAAGCTGGTATCATAATCAAAAGTTTCATCTGTGCCAAGCGTGCAGTCACCGACAACACTGAGTGTCAGAGAAACAGGAGAAGATACTGTAGCATTGGAGGAATCCGTGTTCTGAGAATCTGAGGATGCTTTCTGGCTGTTGTCCTTAGAAGCGTTCATGGAAACGGTTTTTTTGGCTGCTGCCTGTCTTGGAACTCATATAGTTGCTGCATCCGCGGATACCTGCCAGAATAAGTATAAAAACCAGAACAAAGATACCGATACCTGTTGCAATCAGCAATTTTTGCCTTTTTTCCTGATAGTATTTTGATTTTTTGTAGATGTCTTTCCTGCGTGCAGAAGAAGATTTCGTCTGGCTTCGCTTGTTGGATTGTAGGTTCATATGTATAGTTCTCGCTTTCGTTTATAATAGATTAGAGATATAGTATTTAAAAAAATATTAAAGAGACCGGGCAGTTAAAATATCTGAACAGATGATCAGAATTAACAAAAAATAAATCGTAATTGCTATAGGATATATTCAAAGTATATAGAGAATTCACAGAATCGTCAAGAAATAAGTCTTTTCATAAAACCGTATTTTTGTTATAATACCATGACAAAAGGTTACATAAATATTACAGACAAAGAATGAGATGTGTTATCCTAGAGCGTGTCTGAAAAATCATTCCCGCAATCTGCACGCCCCACTTTGCGGGATATTTCACCCGAATTCAGTTGCCGTAGCCCGCTACGGCGCCCTCATCCGGGCAAAATATCCCACAAATTGTGACGC
>ENA-OQHF01000788-OQHF01000788.1-human-gut-metagenome-genome-assembly--contig:-NODE-788-length-18188-cov-3.229334_pt1 | contig 18188 bp, 19 predicted proteins | sample MGYA00242559_ERZ504709 | MGnify/ENA primary metagenome ERZ504709 (study PRJEB26092, sample SAMD00036203) | human gut metagenome | host: Homo sapiens | study: EMG produced TPA metagenomics assembly of... | reverse complement strand
CGGAAACGGGGCGGCTGACGGATCAGCGCATCGAGCTCGACGAGAGCGAGATTGCGCGCGTCGATGCAGAATTGCAGCACCTTCAAGAGCTGCTTCCGGACAGGCCAACAGATGTCCATCACCTACTTCGTGCCGGATGAGAGGAAAAATGGCGGGAGCTACCAGACCGTCACCGGCGAGGTCAAGCGCATCGACGCTGTCAACGGCATGATCCAAGATGGCAGACCGGCAACTCATCCCCATTGCGGATGTTTTCAGCATTGAGATTATCCCATAAAAAAGAAATAATCATAACGAAAACTCCCAAACCCATTTGTAAAGAAGTGGGCTTGGGAGTTTTCATTATCATTCGAAATTAAATCAAAGAAAAGGAGGCAGGGAATTCGAATGAATCCGAAACGCAGATTATCTTGGCATCGTCACCCTGCTCCGCGGTCTGCGGGAGCAGGGACTGGTCAGCGGCAGCGAGGCTAAAAAGATCGCCGCGCGTCTGATGGTACAGCTTGGCGCGGACATCATTATTTCTCTCTGATTTCTCGCTTTTGGGTATAGCTATTCCGGATGCTTCATGGTATTGTGTGTTGCTGACAAGGGAGGTGGCAGCAAATGAGCGGTAAGGAGAAAACCAACGGTTCTCTGGCCATGGCTCCGCGGGTCATTACGATCCCGGCAGCCAATCAGGAAACCGCGCGAAAACTCCGCGTGGCGGCGTATGCCCGCGTCAGCTCCAACTCCGAGGATCAAAAACACTCCTTTGCTGCGCAGAATGCCTACTACTCCAAACTCATCACAGACGATCCTAATTGGGAGCTGGCGGACATATACGCCGACCAGGGCATCACCGGCACATCCATAGACAAGCGGGATGACTTCCTGCGGATGATGGAGGACTGCCGGAAAGGGCGAATCGACCGCATTCTTGTGAAGTCATCCTCACGCTTTGCCCGCAACGCCAAAGAGAGCCTGGAGGCGGTGCGGGAATTAGCTGCGCTGGGCGTCAGCGTCTACTTCGAGGAGCAGAACATCGACACAGCTCAGGTATCCGGCGAAGTCCTTATCGCCATGTTCGCAGCATTGGCTCAACGGGAAAGTGAAGCTATCTCCGAGCGAATGCGGTGGAGTTACCGGACTCGAATCGACAAGGGCAGATTTTCCACCAATAAAGCACCGTTTGGTTACATGCTGGCAGATGGACGATTGGAAATCAACACGGAAGAAGCAGAAGTTGTCAAAGAAATTTTTGATATGTCCTTGCAAGGAGAGAGCATCTCGGGTATAGCAAAGAGAGTCAGTAAAATGGATGTCCCTACGAGAGATAAGACTTCGTATTGGCAGGAGAGTTCTATCCTGTATATTCTCCATAATGAAAAATACGCAGGGGACTGCTTGCTGCAAAAAACATATACGGCGCAAGAACTGCCGAGATTTAGAAAACGAAATCTCGGTAAGTATCGGCAGGTCTTTGTAAAGCAATCTCATCCGGCTATTATAGAGCGCGAAAAGTTCGAAAGGGTTCAGGAACTGCTAAAAAGAAAAAGAATAGCATTTGCTGGTGATAGCGTGTCAACACCGTTCAGCAAAAAGATAAAGTGTGCGGAATGCGGTTCCACATTTCGGCTTAAAAAAGTACGAGGGAAGAGCTACTGGACATGCATGGCACATGAGAAAGATGTACATAAGTGCAGTATGCTGCCGCTTCCGGAGGAACAGGTATTGCAGGCGTTCCTTCGTCTGTATTGCAAACTCAAACACTATGGAGCAGATATTCTCACTCAATTCATCTCTGACCTATATGCTGCCAGAACCGGCAGTCTCCTCTGGAGCGAAAACATCGTGGAGATCAACAAACAAATATCAGATATTGCCAGTCAGGAACGACTTTTGACCCAGCTCAAGCAGCAGGGCAGCGTCGATCCTGACATTTTTATATCCCGCAGCAATCTGCTTGCGGAACGCCGCCGGGAACTGAAACTCCAAAAGGAACGCATCCTGCGATCTGAGGAGGACCACACCATCCAGCAAACACAGGATCTGCTGGATGTTCTCGAAGGCGGACCGGATTGGCTGGACGACTTCGATGAGCAACTATTCAGCGACCTGGTCGAGAAAATCGTGGTCGTGGACAATGAAAAACTGTGCTTCCGGCTTCTCAACGGGTTGGAGGTCACAGAAAAAATAGAAAGGACACAAAGGTGATGGGAAAACGAAAACAGCCATTCGGCTACAAAATGGAATTAGGTGAGATCGTACCGCAGCCGCAGGAGGCGGAAACGGTACGGAGCATCTACCTGCAATATCTCGCCGGAGCCTCCTTCAAGCAGCTTGCCGAGCAGCTTCAGACGGAGGATGTTCCCTACGATGTGGACAAGCCTTGGAACAAAAATATGGTGGCGCGGGTTTTAGAGGATGAGCGGTACATCGGTGAGAGAAACTTCCCCGCGCTCATCCCGACGGAGCAATTCCACGCTGCCCAGGAACGCAGAAAAGAGATGCGCCCTGAGTATAAGCAGACACCTGCGCAAAAGGAGCTGCGCAAGCTGTGCGGCGGCATCGTACCCGACAGCGTAGCACGAAGAGTCCTCAAGATACTGAATCAGGTGGTCGATGATCCGCAGCTCATTAAGATAGAATCATCCGGTGTTCCCACCACGGAAGATATCAGGCAACGCCGGCTGGAACTGGACAAGTTGCTGCAGACACCTCCTGTGGATGAAGAAATCGCACGCCAAAAGGCAATGGAGTTGGCGGTACTGACCCTTGTGAGCGTAGAGATGGAGGAATACGAAGCCCACCGGCTCCGCAGCATCTTCGGGAAGCAGGCAAAGATGCGGGAACTGGATGCAAACCTTCTGCGGCAGAGTGTCCGGAAAATCACCTTTGGCAGTAAGACGGTCAAAGTCCTGCTGAAAAACAATCAAGTTTTAGAGGAGTGTGATGATGCATGACGCAGATCCGCCCTGAACCGAAGGTCATCATCATCCCCGCAAAGGAAGAATCGCTTCAGGATCAGGAAAAGAAGAAAAATCTCCGGGTAGCTGCATACTGCCGTGTGTCCACCAAAAAAGATGAACAGCTTGGCAGCTATGAAAACCAGAAAGCATACTACACGGAAAAGATCATGGCAAATCCCAACTGGACGATGGCGGATATCTTCGCGGATGATACAGCTATACTTGGACTAAAGTCAGAACTCCAATAACGGAGTGCGAGTTTAGTCCAAGTTTTTTTATGCGCTGAAACAGCGTAAATCCACTGAAAACAGGAGGTTGAGAACCCGTGTGTAAGATTATCGTGATGGCAAACCAGAAAGGGGGCGTGGCAAAGACCAGCAGCACCCGAAATCTGGCCTACTCCCTGGCGGAGCTGGGTAAAAAGGTATTGGCGGTGGACTTCGACCCCCAAACCAACCTGACGATCAGTTTTGGCGTAGCGCCAGCCGCTTTACAGGAAACGGCGGCCAGCCTGATGATGAAATTGGTCATGGATGAAGCTCTGCCGGAAAAGGAAAGCTGCATCCTGAACATAGGCAAAGTGGATCTGCTTCCGTCAAAAAAGACGCTGACCGTGGCAGAGGTGAATCTGCTGATTGAGCGAAAGGACGATTGCCTTGCCAAGCTGCTGGCGCCTCTCCGGGCGGATTATGACTACATTCTGGTGGACACCGGCCCGTCCCTCGGCTCGCTCACCATCAACGCCTTTACTGCGGCGGATGAGATCATCATCCCCGTTGACCCGGAGTTGTTCGCTCTGGTGGGCTTGAAGGAGTTGACGGAAACGATCTCCAAAATCAAGCAAAATTTGAATCCAAAGGTGGAGATCATCGGCATCCTGTTCACGAAATGCAGTAAACGGACAACCCTATACCGCCAGACCAGCGAACAGGTGCGTTCCGTGTTCGGCCACCTCCCCATTTTTGAGAGTCAGATTCCAGCTACCGTTCAGGTGGGGACCGCAAACAGCAAGGGACTCAGCGTGATGGAGCTGGACGCCAAAAGCCCCGCAGCCGCAGCCTATATGAATTTGGCAAAGGAGGTGCTTGCGTATGCCTAACATCAATCCCCGTATCCGTTCTCTGGACGACCTTCTGGGGGTTGCGCGGAAGGTGGAGAACACGGCGGCAACGGAGGACAAGCCTGCCCAGCCTGGAAATAACGAAATTCAAATGCTTCCGCCAGAGATCATCCGTGGTTTCCGGGGACACCCCTTCCGGCTGTATGAGGGCGACCGATTTAATGACCTGGTAGACAGCGTTTCAGAAAATGGAGTTTTGAGTCCCACAATCATCCGAAAGATTGAACCGGATGAAAATGGGTTTGAATACGAAATGCTGGCCGGTCATAACCGCCAAAATGCTGCTATTGCGGCGAAGCGCCTACTTCCCTGTATCGTTAAAGAGAATCTTTCCGATCAGGACGCATGGATTTATGTCATTGAAACCAATGTCCTGCAACGGTCCTTCTCGGAAATGTTCCCGTCTGAACGGGCGGCTGTGCTGGCCCTGCGCTACTCCAAGATGATTTGTCAGGGGCGCCGGAACGATATTATCGAGGAACTGAAAAGACTGGAAAACCCTGATGAAATCAGGGAAAACAAGACTTGTGGCATTGACTGCCACAAGTCCAAAAGCCGGGATGTTGTGGGGGCTGAGTACAACCTGAAAGGCCGTGCTGTGGCGAATTATCTCCGCATCAATGAATTATCTGCCGCCTTGAAAATCAGGATCGACGATGGAGAATTTACGATTGCGGCGGCGGTTCAGCTCTCCTATCTGGCCCAAGAGGAACAGCAGATGGTGGAGGCAGTTCTGTCGGAAAGCGAGTATAAGGTCAACGAGGGCAAAGCTGTTCTGCTGCGGGAATACACCGGCAAGCTGACCCCGGAACGGGCGGAACAAATCCTCTCCGGCGAGTTTAATCGGAAGCCCAAGAAATCCACGGCTGCGGCGTTCAAAGTCAAACCGGCGATTTACAAGAAATACTTTACCGCCAGCATCAGCCAGAAAGAATTTGACAGTATTGTAGACGAGGCCCTTGCCCTCTACTTTGCCCGTAAAGAGGCCACAGCCGTCTAAACTGGAAAACCACCACAGGAAGGAGGAGCCTATTGAGAAACGATGAACGCCTGCGGACGATTTATGAGGTCATGGCCCCCTATATCGTCCGCAGCGAGAGGAACTGGCGGGATTACCTGGCCTTTGCGTCCCGGTTCCACAAGCAGAGCTTTGACAATATTCTGCTGGTCTACGCACAGGACGAGGATGTAACCATCCTTGCCACAAAAAAACAATGGGCTGGCGTGGGCCGGAATCTAATTTCCCGGCCAAAAGGGATTGCCGTCTGCGTTTACAGCAACGCCCGCCTTACGCTTGACTATCTCTTTGATATAAGTCAAACTGTGGGCAAGGAGATTCATCCCACCAACTGGCAGCTTTCCGATGAGATGCAAAAGGCTCTGGGGGAACGGCTTACCTTCTCACATGGGTTTCAGGCACAGCCGCTCCCAGACCTCTTGTACGCCCTGGCGCGTGAGGCCGTCAATGACAACTACGAGCATTATTTACAGGGGCTTCGGCAGGAAACAAAAAACCATCTGTTTGAGGAAATACCGGCTGGCGGCTTTGAAGCACAGTATATCCAGCTTTTGAGCGACAGCGTTTCCTATTTCATCGGTAAGAAATGCCACTTGCCAGATGAGGCGATCCGCATGGGCGATGGGATGGCGACGGTCAATCATTTCAACACGGTTCCGCTAGTTGCCCATCTGGGTATGGCAGTACCTCCATTTCAAAAGCGGTGCTTTGGAGATGGAGCGGAATATCAGGATCATCAATCGGGAAAGGAAGGTGCAGCATGAGCAAGCCGAACATCAATCTGCATTACAAAGAACAGGAGGGGATGCTTCTCCCCGACCTGCAAATTTCCAACAGCAACGAGGCGGACAAGCCCCTGGGCCGGTACGGGCGGATGGCGCTGGAATATCTCAAGGACAACCAGCCGGAGCGATATACGATTTTGAAAATGGATGGCAGTCTGATGGAGGTCATGCACCGGGTACAGAACGAGGCCACGGAGAAGATCGAGGCCCTGACCCAGCAGATGCTTCAACAGGAGCCGATGCCGCAGACCGAGGATATTCTGGAGCGAACACGCCACCTGAACAATCTGAAGCTGATGGCGGAGGAAACGGTACTCCAGACCATCGTGCTGATCCCCCGCTGACCGAAGAACAACCGCATACCGAGGCGCCGCAAGGCGCGGAGCATGAAGGAGAGCCGCCCGCACAGGACGGCTCTCTTTCTGCTTCCCCGAAGGTTGAACATCACTTTTCTGATGAAGAAGTCCGTCGCCACTATGAGCATATCCTGACCAGCACCGACCTCTATCTCCCTGAACTCCATCAAGCGGTGCGGGCGGTGTTGGCGGATGGCGTTACAGACTACAACTGGACGGAAAAAGGCCGGGAGGTCTGCGGCCTGTTCTCGGCCTATGGGGACCGGGAGTTTCAGGGCGAGGTGCTGTACCGCACAAAGCTCCGTGGAGAGGACGGCATTTCCTTTTATTTTGATGATGGCTACACCTACTTCCCCTGGCCCAGCCTTGCCAATCTGCTGGACGCCCTGATCGAAGCGGGCGCTTACCCAGATATAACTGCGGAGAAAGAACCTGACCCTATTGGGGACTACAATATCCCGGCTGAAGTAGAAGAAATGGGCGGCGCCCCGCAAAGGGAGATCGGGCAAGCCGACTATGACTATGTTTTGGGTGCTGTGGCTTATGAAGCAGGTGAAACGGCGGAAGAACCCGTCCGCCCGCAAGCGGTATTTACAGAAATCAAGGGAATCCCAAAGGCGGATGAAATAGAGGCCTTTGTCCCAAAGCCGGTTGCTGGCGGGCAACAGGTCATTGTGGCAGGAGGTCAAACCAATCTGATTCCACCAGCGGAAGAATCTCCATCCCCACATAAATCCAGAGGGAATACCACCGCCCACAAAAACTTCCAGCGTTTTCAAAAACTGTTCCCGGAGATCGTGTCCGGCCAGTATGAATCTCTGCGTTTGGAGGCTGGGGACGCCTATGATCCCCTGGTGATCCACCACAAATACGGCGATCACTACTGCATGGAACATTACTATATGCAGAATGGCGACCGAATGTATGACCCCTATATGGACTTCCTGATCGACCGGGAGACTGGAACTCTGCGGGCGTTCAGCTATGAAAACAGCGGCATCGGCGTGTATCAGGAGGCGGACCCCGCAGACCCAGCGCAGGAAAAGAAAATTGCCGGGTTCGGCCAGTTCTTCGCCACCTGGCTGAACAACATCGCCAGTCAGGACTATGAGCCTGTACGCGCTACTATGCTGGTCAATGATGAGGAAGTGGATGTGGAGCTGCGGCCAGCCCCCGAAGCAGCTCCGGCCGCAGCGGATGAGGAACCGGAGCAGCTTTCCCTGCTGGCCTCGCCGTCTGAAAGAAGCCCGGAAGATCTGCTGATTGAGCGCGCTATGCTGCGTGGGCCTCTGGCTACACAGAAAAAAGATCGTATCTACGAATTTGCCCGGACCCATCCCACAGGCTCGGCTTTTGCCTCTTTCCTGAAAGAGATGTACGGCTACGAGGGGTTTCCTGATGAAGCGGCGGGGCTTGACTATGTGTATTCCGGTACGGACAGCATTGAGCTGCACTGGACCGATGAACATGGGAAAAAGAGGGAAACCAAGCTGTCCTGGCCGCAGGCTGCCGGTATTGTTCAACGCCTGGTGGATGAGGGGCGCTATCTGGAGGCCCCTGCCGTCAGCGAGCCGGAGCAGAAGGATGAGACGCAGCCGTTCAGCGCCGAATACCGTCTGTTAGACCGTCTGTGTGCTGACTGCGAGTATTTTCTGGGTGAAGGGCAGCGGGCGGAAAAGCACCTGTGGGCGGGCAGTGTGGAGGCGCAGATCGCCAAAATGCGGGAGCTGTACGCTCAACTGCCGGAAAAACCGGATTGGCTCTCCCCGGAAACCATTGACGCTTACGCCCGCCGCATGGCAGCCCCGGAGCAGCCAGAGGAAACCCGGATACTGGATGAAGCGCTGGGCGCCCACAGCGGTCAGATTGATATGCTCATGCAGGCCGTCCGTGGGGAACTGACAGTGGGCACCCTGCGGTACAGCATTTTCGAGGAACGGCCCCATATCAGCATGATCGAGGTGCTGGAGGATTACCGCCGTCAGGGGATCGCCACTCAAATGCTCCGTTATCTGCAAGGACAGTATCCCGATGAAGAAATCGAGTGGGGCTATCTGACGGAGGACGGTTCCGCCCTCTACCGGGCGGTGGTGGACGAACAACCCAACCCGGAATATCAAAAGGTCAAGACTGATCTGGAGGACATTACCCGCCTGTACGATGGCTATGTGCAGCGGATGGAGGGCGGCGGCATCCTCTCCCCAGCGGAAGCCGCTGATATGGATGATTTAGAGGACATTCAATACCGGCTGGAAAAGGAACTGGACGAGCTTCGGCCTGTGCGGGCCTTTGTCCGCATGGAGGGTGTGCCGCCCACACAACCGGAAGAAAGGACGGTCACTGAACCGCCAGCCAATCCCCGGCCGGAACCGTTCATCCCCCGCAACTTCCGCTTTTCCACGGACTATGACCTCTATCCCGGAGGCGCCAAGACCAAATATAAAAACAACATCCTGGCAATCAAGACCTTGAAGCAGATTGAGGCGGAGCAGAGGACGGCCACCCCGGAGGAACAGATCACCCTTGCCCGATATGTGGGCTGGGGCGGCCTTGCCAACGCTTTTTCCGATAAAGCGGCCGGGTGGGAAAGCGAATATCAGGAGTTAAAGGCCCTGTTGACCGAGGAAGAATATAAGGCGGCCATGCGCTCCACCATCACCGCCTACTACACCGAGCCGGAGCTGATCCGCTATATGTACCGTGCTTTGGAACGGTTCGGGTTTGAGGGCGGCCCCGACCGCAGGATTCTTGACCCCGGCATGGGAACCGGCAATTTCTATTCCGTGCTGCCGGAGCAGTATCAGGGAAGCAAGCTGTACGGCGTGGAGTTGGACTCTATCACCGGGCGTATCGCAAAGCAGCTTTACCCAGAAGCGGATATTTCCGTTATGGGCTATGAGGCGGTTAAGTTTGAGGACAACAGCTTCGATGTGATCCTGGGCAACATCCCCTTCAACAGTGTCAAAATCTACGACCGCCGCTACAATGAACTGAACCCCTATATTCACGACTACTTCTTCATCAAGTCCCTGGACCTTGCCAAACCGGGCGGCATCATCGCCTTTATCACCAGCAAGGGTATCCTGGACCGAAAGGACGAGAGCCTGCGGGAATATATCGCACGACGGGCAGAGTTCATCGGCGCCATCCGTCTGCCCAATACGGCGTTCAAGGCGCTGGCGGGAACCGAAGTGACCGCGGATATTGTCTTTTTGAAAAAGAGGGCGGCCCCCCATGCAGCTTGACCGGGCAAACACCCCATCGTGGATACAGACAGACATGGAACGGGGAAAATGGATTCCCTACAACCGCTACTTCATGGACCACCCGGAAATGCTCATGGGCAAGATGGAGAGCAGCCGGAATATGTACGGCAATGAGGATGGCACGGCTTGTATCGCGCCGGAGAGTTTCGATCTGTATGAACACCTCTCCGACGCGCTGGAAAGCCTGTCCGCCCATTTCAGCGCAGAGCCGGATGTGGAACCGATAGAAGAAGCGGAGGAAGAACAGCCGACCGATTATGAGGACGCCCCCGAAGGGACCCGGAATTTTACCTTTGTGGTGAAGGACGGCGAAATCTACTACTGCGAGAAGAACAGGCTGATTCCCCAGCCCTACACCGGCATGAAGGCGGCCCGCATCAAGGGCCTGTGCGAAATCCGTACCGCGCTGCTGGAGGTCATCAGCATCCAGTCCCATGAGTATGACCCTCTGGACCTCCGCAAAGCGCAGGATAAACTCAATCAGGTCTATGACCGCTTTACCGCCAAGTATGGAGCCATCAACAGCAAGGGCAATATCCTCGCCTTTTCCGATGACGATCAATTCCCCCTGTTACGCTCCATTGAGGACGAGCGAAAGGATAAGAGCGGCTGGGATAAATCAGCTATCTTCCATAAGGCGACCATCCGGCCCTTTCGGGAGGTCAACCACGCTGATACCGCCGAGGACGCCCTGCAAATCTGCCTGAACCGCAAGCTGCGGGTGGATCTCTCCTATATGTCCTTCCTGACCGGGAAAACCACGCACGAACTGGCAGAGGAGCTGGGCGGCCGCATCTATCTCAATCCGCAGAAATACTATGGGAACCCGGATGAGGGCTGGGAACTGGCGGAGGAATACCTGAGCGGCCATGTGCGGGATAAGCTGCTTTACGCAAGGCAGAGGGCGACGGAGGAGCCGGAGCTGTTCGCCCGGAATGTGGAGGCGCTGGAAGCGGTACAGCCGACACCTCTTACCCCTGCCGATATTGAGGTGAATTTGGGCGCCATCTGGGTGCCGGTTGAGTATTACCGCCAATTCATGTATGAAACCTTCCAGACCAGCGGCTATGCCAAAGTGATTGACGGCGGGGATAACCGGCGCCGCATTGATATTGAGTATTTCCCTTATACCACCACCTGGCGGATCAGCAATAAAACCTTTGAACCCGATTCCGTGACGGTGAATCAGACGCTCGGCACAAGCCGCAAAAACGCCTACGAGATACTGGAGGACTGCCTGAATATGCAGTCCACGACCGTCCGTGACCGACAGGAATATACCAATGACAGGGGCGATAAAGCGGTCCGCTATGTCATCAACCCGAAGGAAACCATGATCGCCCGCGCCAAACAGCAGCAGATTCAGGAAGCCTTTGCCTCCTGGATATGGAGGGACCCGGAGCGACGGGACGCCCTGCTCAAGCTGTATAACGATACCTTCAACACCGTCCGGCCCCGTGAATACGATGGGAGTCATCTGGTGATCCCCGGCATGAACTCCGAGATGAAGCTGCGGAAGCACCAGCTTGACTTTGTTGCCCGTGTCATTTACACCGGCACAGGGCTTGCGGCCCATGAGGTGGCGCCGGGAAAACCGCCGCGCTGATTGCGGCCGGGATGTACCTGAAGAACCTGGGCGCGATCCACAAGGCGGTGTTTGTGGTCCCCAATCCCCTTGTCGGCCAGTGGGCGACCGAGTTTTACCGCTTTTTCCCCAATGCCAATCTGCTGGTGTCCACGGTGGAGGACTTCACCCTCAAGAACCGGAACCGCTATATTTCCAAAATCGCCACCGGAGAATACGACGCGGTGATTCTGGCGCACAGCCAGTTTGAAAAAATCCCTATCTCAAAAGAGCGGCAGATCATGCAGTTGGAACAGCAGATTAACGAGATCGAGGCCGCAATCAGTGAAATGAAATATGAAAAGGGTGAAAACTGGAGCGTTAAGCAGATGGCGATTTTCCGGGGCAACCTGGAAGCCAAGCTGGAAAAGCTGTCCGCCGAGGAAAAGAAAGACGACCTTCTGACCTTTGAACAGCTCGGCGTGGACATGATGTTTGTGGACGAGGCTCATTTTTTCAAAAACTGCTTTGTATTTACAAAGCTGCGGAATGTGGCGGGCATCACCACCTCCTCCAGCCAGCGGGCCTTTGATATGCTGCTGAAATGCCAGTATTTGCAGGAAGTAAACAATGGACGGGGTGTGATATTCGCCACTGGAACTCCTATCAGCAACTCTCTTTCGGAGATGTTCGTTATGCAGCGATATTTGCAGCCGCAGGAATTTGGAACGGTTCGGCTGGTCCTATTTTGATACCTGGGCCGCTCATTTTGGAAAACGGACCTCCGCTTTGGAGATCAAGCCAGAGGGCGGCGGCTACCGGATGCGGGATCGTTTTGCAAAGTTCTATATATGCCGGAACTGATGGCTGTTTTCCGTGAGGTTGGCCGACATCAAGACTTCTGATATGCTGGACGTTATCCGGGGTTTTACCTTCTGTTCAGCGGCGGCAAGGCAATGAAATTATCACCAGCAAGAAACGACTCCTGCACAAAAAGCGATTATGGCGGAGTTTATCCTGCGGGCAGAGGCAATCCGCGCTGGCCGCGTAAAGCCGGAAGAAGATAATATGCTGAAGCTGACCAGCGAGGCCCGTATGATGGCGATTGATCCCCGTCTGGTAGACCCCAATGCGGGAAATGACCCCGAAAGTAAATTGAATGTCTGTATCAATGAGGTCTATTCACTTTGGGTGGATACCAAGGAGCAGAAATCAGTCCAGCTTATCTTTTGCGATGTAGGGACCCCCAAACCCGGCAGATTTAATGTGTATGACGAAATAAAACGAGTTCTGGTGGAGAAAGGGGTCCCGGAATCAGAGATTGCCTTTGCCCATGACGCCGCTACCGAAGCTCAAAGGCAAGCATTGTTTGAACTCACCCGTAAAGGTGATATTCGCATTTTGGTAGGCAGTACTGGTAAACTTGGAACTGGTGTAAATGTCCAAGACAAAGTAATTGCCATCAATCACTTAGACTGTCCCTGGAAGCCTTCTGATATTACTCAGCGGAATGGGCGCGGGGTCCGGCAGGGCAACGAAAACCCAGAGGTTATTATCAAACAATTTGTAACGAAAGGTACATTTGACGCCTACCTCTGGCAGATACAGGAACAGAAACTGCGCTATATCACACAGATTATGACAGGCAGGAGTATTGCACGATCCTGTGAGGATGTAGACGAAACCGTGCTTTCCGCCGCGCAGTTTAAGGCGGCTGCCACAGACAATCCCATGCTGGCGCAGAAGATGGAGCTGGAAAACCGAGTGACGGAGCTGAAAATCCTGCGGGGCGCGTGGAGCAACGAGCAACTCTCTTTGGAGCGGAAAGTAAATACGACCTACCCCAGCCACATCCAGCAGTACCAGCGCCAAATTGAGCAGATCAGGCAGGATATAACCCTGTTGGAGCAATCCAAGGCCGGGGACTTCTCTATCATGCTGGATGGGAAGCAGTACACAGAACGCCCAGCGGCGGGCGATGCGTTTGCCCTGCTTTACCGCACGATCAATGAAAACCACGCAAAGGATGACTTTGAGTTTGAAATTGGCTCTTACCGTGGATTTAGGCTCTGCCTTAACCTTCATCCGCTTTCGCGGGGAATCATCCTGCGGGGAACCTCCCGGTACAGTACGGACATCGGTTCTTCTGGACAGGGAACGATTACCCGCATTGAGAACCTTGCAGAGCGTATCCCGTTTTACCTGGTTAATACTCAGCGGGATTTGGAGGAAGCAGAAAAGCAGTTGGAGGCTGCCCGTCAGCAGATGGGCCAGCCTTTTATTTATGAGGAAGAACTGTCCGAAAAGGTTGCTGCTTTGACGGAGATCAACACAAAGCTGGAGTTTGAGTCTTTGCAGGAGCAGGAAAGCGAGGTGATTTTAGATGAGGATGGAGAACGATCTGATTGCAAGAAAGCTCAATCTGCTGACTGTGTTCTTCCCAGCGCTGGCACCGAGTTATAAGGAAATTATTTTGAACTCATTTGACCAGTATTCGCTGTTGAAAGCGTATGTACGCCGGATCATGGATAGCTACCCTGGTATACAGGCAGAAGATCACGAGAAACTGGAAAAGGCCCTTACACAATCTCTGCGGGATTCGGAAGTGGACTGTATCCATAAATACCTGTCTGCCAAATTCAGCGATGAAGCCATTGATGCGCTGGTAAAGGAAATGGAGGGGCGGCATGATGAATGAAAAGCATTCCTCCGTCTGCTATATCTTCCGGGAGGGCGCCTTCTCCCCGGTGAAAGAGGGCAAACCGTTCCGCAACGATTTTGGTCTGGATCTGTTTCAGTACAAGGGCGCCGTCTATGAGGGCAGGACGGGTTTGCATCTCTGTCCCTTACAGGAGGCGGAATACCTGGACCTGTTCATCAAGTCGCATGGCGGGATCGAACAGGTCCAGCAAATAATTACCCGCAGTTTAGAGCGAACGGGCCTCTCTCCCCGCTACGCCCGACCAGATGAAAAGAAAAAGGACATCTTCCCGCCAAAGGAAAAGGATGAAAACCGGGTGTTTGCCAAAGACCTGATGGGCAATAAGCATTACTACTACCGCTTCTACAATGAGAATGGTATTGAACTCTACACGATGGAAAAGAAACGGGAGTTCTTTCAGACCATTTATGTTCCGTGCGATGGCTTCATGGTGGGAATCGACCAGAGACACCGGCTGGAGGAAATCCTGAAATGGCTGCCCACGCTGAAGCAAGGCATCCGGGGTGAGATCGAACGGGTTTTTAATGAGAGTATGGGCGATCCGAAACGGTGGGCTGACCTGGGCTTTGCCAATCTGCTGGGACGGTACTATGAGGCAAAACGGCACAATATTCCATTAGAAGCAGAGCGCAGGCAGCGGGAAGAACGATGGGCGGCAGAGCGTGAAGCAGAGAGGCGCCAGCGTGAACAGGAACAGCAGGCCCGCTATGATGCCGCTATCCGGGAGGCAGAGAAAGATATTCTGGCGGGAAAGGAGGTGGTGAACCGGGAGGTCAACGGCAAGGCCCTGATTATGCAGCTTTTCCGGGAGCATGAAATACCTGTCCCTCTCAAAACACAGGGCTGGATCATCAATGCGCTGCACAGCATCCGCTATTCCCCGGAGAGCGGACAGTGGGACTACCGTTATTATAAAGGCAGCCGTGACAGCACAAAAATGTTTGAACTGCTCCCGAAGCTGTCAGCGGCAATTCAGACCAAGCAGCAGTTTGAAGAACGGGGCGAGGCCAGCCCAGAGGCCCCCGCTGCTGTGGCCGAAGATGAGCAGGATATGGAACTGTAAACCTGATTTGAAAAAGGAGTGCGTATGAAAAAAGTGCTTGTTGGTATTTCCGCCGCTGCCGCCGTGATCGGCGGCTTTTTCTATTTTGCCTGGTACCGGCATTACCGTGACGCGATCCGGTGATGAGGTCCCTGCGGCCAAGGAGGTGAGGCATCATGCCGCTTGCAGCAACAAGGGCGCCCTACACTCTGTTCATTGTGGATGACGATATGCCCCTGAATCCCCGTGAGGACTGCGACTGTCTGGGAAAAATGCTCTGTTGGCATGGGCGCTATTCCCTGGGTGAAAAGCACGATTTTGAGGAACCCCGTGATTTTCTGCAAGAACTGCTCTTTTCAGAGTATTCCAGCGGCCATGACCGGGACAATCCGGTTTTTGCGTTTCTCAAATCTGGTAAGGCCAGCGGCGCCCGCCTGGAATACAACCGCTCCACACGGGAGTGGGAGCTGAAAGAGAACCAGCATTGGACTTCCGAGAGCGACTGGTATGTATCGTCCAGCTATGCGGCCTCGCTGAAAGATGATGTGCCGGATTGGTTTCTGGATGACTGCCTCTCCGCCCTCTCCACCGGCGAACTGTTTTCGCTGGTGGAGCAGATGGAGGGCATGGTGATCCTGCCTCTCTACCTTTACGACCACTCCGGCATCACCATGAACACCACCAGCTTTTCCTGCCCGTGGGATTCCGGTCAGGTAGGATGGATCTATGCGGATAAACAGATGATTGAAAAGGAGTACGGCAAGGTAACGCCTGAAACTCTGGAGAAGGCCCGTCAAGTGCTGGAGGGCGAGGTGAAGTCCTACGACTATTTCCTGACCGGCCAGTGCTACGGGTTCCAGTTATTCCGGGAAGATGTGGAGGTGGATAGCTGCTGGGGCTTCCTGGGCGAGATACGGGATGTGCAGGACGATGTAAAGGACTATCTGCCGGAGGACTGTGATCCGGCTATCGTGGAACAGCTCCAGTTCCGCTATGAGGAACTGGACATTGAGGAATATCTGGAAGAATTGCGAGAGGAAACGGAGGGATTGGATTGTGAAGTGGGATAAAGCGCAGCCGCTTTATATCCTTTACGGGTGCAATATCGTCAAGGAGCGAAGCACCATGCGGCTGGTTGCCGCCACTACGGATGAGGAAATGCTGAAGGTCATCATTGGATCAGAGATTCTTTGCGGGCGTATGGACTATCGGGGCTTCAGCAACATGAAAGGCTTTCAGCAGTTCCGGGCCGCCTGCCGTAACGGTGACGAGCGATATGGCGATCTGTCCTATGGGCTTGTGGAGAAAACGGAAAACCTGCTGCTGTCCGACTGTGCCAAAGAACCGCTGTATGCAAGAGCCTACAAATATCTGAATATGCTCGACCGGGAATTTGACGCGATCCGTAATGGTTCTCTGGAGAGCCTGGGTGAAGATCGCACCCGCCTGATTCTGGACAAAGCATTATCGTGGGCAACACAAAATTACGCTGGCTGGGATTTATACCGTCATTTGAGAGATGAACTCGGCATGAGCAACGAGGAGATCTCCCGCGCCGGGTTTGAACTGGATGAGTTCTACGAGGGTGAGATGCCGGAGGACGATGTGGAATATGAGCCGGAGGATGACTATGAGGAAGAATTATGATACCCCGTCCCTGCCGGAACACTGTTATGCGGTCCTTCCCAACTCCGGGCAGCTCATCGAGGTTCGGCGCGGCGAAATGGGCTATTACCCCTGCGCCTATTCCACCGGCGGCCGCGCCTATAACCAAGTCCTGGAAAATTATTTCAACGCCCATGAGGGCATTTCAAAGGCACAGGCGGCTGCTATGCTGGCCGGGTCCATGTTTGGCTGGAGTGTCCCTGCTGCTGATCCGTCCCGATATGATCTGGACGGAGAGCCGGTCCGACCGGGTGTGCGGAAGGCCCTGCCCCGGTCCCCGCAATATCTGTATGAACAAGCCAAGCTGCTGCGGGAGGAATACGCGCCTGGTACAAAAGTCATTCTGGATGAAGCGGTAAACACCCCCTACTATGATGCACCCGCAGGGCTGGCCGGTATCGTTCAGTCTGTGGACGACGCCGGACAGATCCTTTGCCGCTGGGAAAACGGGCTTTCTTTCCGCCTCGTTCCCGGAACAGACCATTTCCACAAGGAAGCTGCACAGGAATTGGAATGGCCTGATGAAAAAGAATCCGATTTGGAACTGTGAGGTGATGGTTTATGCGAAGAAGCGCCGCCGTGTATCATAAATTCACCGAGGAGGAGATACGGCAGGCAAACAGCGTGGATATTCTTTCTCTTGCCCGTGGGTATGGCTATGAGCCGGAAAAGGCTGGCCGCAAGGCCGTCCACATGAAGCACAGCGGCGGCCTGTATATCTTCCCGGAAAACAACCGCTTTTTCCAGTGGACGGGACCGGATGACGGCATCAAGGGCGGCGCCATTGATTTTGTCATGCGGGAGGAAAACCTGTCCTTCCCGGAGGCGGTGGGCAAGCTGATCGGCAAGGAATATGTAGCGGAAACACGACAGGTAACGCCCTATGAGAAGAAAGAGCGCGGGCCGTTGGAGCTGCCGGACAAGGCGGAGACATGAAGCGGGCCTATTGGTATCTGGTGTCCGTCCGGGGTATCAGCCACAAATCGTCAGTCATTTTATGAACCGGAAGATGATCTATCAGGAGAAAAAGTATGGCAACTGCGTGATTTGTCGGTTACGATTCCGAAGGGGCGCCCCGGTACTGTTCCATGCGGGCTGCCAGAGAAAACAGTTCGTTCAAGATGGACGCCACCGGCTCCGATAAAAGCTATCCTTTTTTCCATGAGGGAACAAGTGACTTGCTCATCGTACCGAGGCCCCTATCGACCTGATGAGTCATGCGTCCATCGCCGCTGATTTCTATGGGCGGGACTGGACGGAGGATCACCGTATCTCCACCGGCTGCCTCTGGAATGGGGCCATTGACCGCTATCTGGAGGGCCACCCGCAGGTCAAGCGGCTGGTGTTTGCGGTGGACAATGATTATCTGGCCCGTGACAAGGATGGGCAATTTCGGAATTGGGGACAGCTCACGGCGGCCAAGTGGGTGCGTGAATATACCGGGCGGGGTTTCCAGTGTGCTATCCATGTTCCACACCTGAATGATTTTAATACCGACCTGGTGGAACGGCGGAAAGGCCGCACCGTGGAGGATTTAGACCGTCTGCGGATGGCAGAGCTGGAGGCGGAATTTAACAAGGGCGCTGTTGAAGAACCCGAAAATGAAGATGAACAAGAAATGGAGGCTTGATACAGGTGCTTAGTAAAAGCCAATTTATTCAGAGAGCAAGAATGATGGATGAAGCCTGTCGCCAGTGGT
>ENA-OQHF01000787-OQHF01000787.1-human-gut-metagenome-genome-assembly--contig:-NODE-787-length-18213-cov-5.677596_pt1 | contig 18213 bp, 18 predicted proteins | sample MGYA00242559_ERZ504709 | MGnify/ENA primary metagenome ERZ504709 (study PRJEB26092, sample SAMD00036203) | human gut metagenome | host: Homo sapiens | study: EMG produced TPA metagenomics assembly of... | reverse complement strand
TATTGATAATATCCTCTGCCTTTCTGTAATCCTTATCAAAAAGCAGCTTTACGGGCAGAATCAAGATATTTATAAGCGTCTTTTTATATTATCCTTAGGATAACCCGACCAAAGGCTGTCCTCGTTAATTGCAATCCTCTCCTTTTTAAGATTGCCGAATACGAGAGCGCCCATTCGTCCGTTACCTACAGGTAAAGACTGCTCAAAATATTTTGCTTTTTTAGTATAATACAATTTATTTTTCATAAAAAATATTTTACTTTATATAAATAAAAATTGCAAGTGAATTAAAAAAGTAGTATAATAAAGTTGAAAAAAATATATTTTTCTTTATTAAGGGTGATAAAATTATGAAAAAACACATTATTTCAATCGGCAGGCAATACGGTTGCGGTGCTCACGAAATAGCAACAAAACTTTCCGAAAAGCTCGGTATTCCTTATTATGATAAAGAAATCATTAAAAGAGCAGCAAAGGACAGCGGTTTTGACGAGCACATTTTTACCTTCTATGATGAAAGACCGACAAGAAGTTTTCTTTATAACGTTTCTACCGACGGTTTTTCAAACATAGCATCAAACGGCTTAGCGCTTGAGGACCAAGTATTTCAATATCAATTTGACACAATAAGAAAGGTTGCCGAGGAAGGAAGCTGCATTATCGTCGGCAGATGCGCTGATTACATACTTAAGGACGATGAGGCACTTCTTACAATATTTCTTCACGCAAGCGATGACTTTAGGCAAAAGAGAGTTGTTAAGGAATATGGCGTTGAGCCTAAGAATGCCCCAAAAGAGATGAAAGCAGTAGATAAAAAAAGAGCTAAGTTTCACAATTTCTACAGCGAGGAAAAATGGGGCGAAGCTACAACTTATGATTTGTCAATCAATGTTGCAAAACTCGGCATTGACGGTACGGTTGAGCTGATAAGCGAATATATCAATGCAAAAGGTTAATTAACATTTAACATAATTTTAACTTAATCTTGACTGCCAACTAAAAATAATATATTATGATTATAGGGCAAAGGTGTCTTAAAGGCATTTTTGCCCTATTATACTATATAGGTATTTTTATGCTGACTGTAGGTGTTATTATGAAATTTAATAAAGACGGCAAATTTAAAATTATGCAGATTACCGATATTCAGGAAATATATAATGTCTCAAATGACACGTTAAAATTGCTTGAAGCGGCGGTTGAAAAGGAAAAGCCCGACCTTGTTGTTTACACCGGCGATCAAATAAAAGGCTACGGTGTAACATATAAAGGAATGGGAAGCGAACTTGTAAACAATGTTGCAAAAACGATTGACAAGCTAATTGAGCCGGTAACAAAAAGGAATATCCCTTTTGCCGTAACATTCGGCAACCACGACAGGCAAGTCGGAATAAGTAACAAAGACCAATTTGAGCAGATTTATAAAAAATATCCAAGCTGTGTAGGTGTTCAGGCTGAGGGTATCGACGGCGGCGGAACCTGTTTTTTAAGCATTAAATCATCAAAGGATGACGACAAGGATGTATTCGGCATATATTTGTTTGACACGGGTACTGATGCTAAGGGCGGAGGATACGAACCGTTTGACACGAAAATTATCGAGTGGTACAAAAAGACAAGAGACTCACTTAAGGAAAAGAATGGAGACTATATTCCCTCTCTTGTATTTCAGCACATTCCTATGTTTGAACATTACAATGTATTAAAACAGGTTAAGAAAAGTGAAAAAGGCGCAATTCCTGCTTTCAGAATACATAAAGGCGAATATTACAAGATTGATGAAACAAAATGCGTTCCCGGTTCGGTATTGCTTGAGCCGCCTTCAATTCCCGATATAAACACAGGCGAATTTGAAGCGCTTAAAGAAAAAGGCGACATACTCGGTGTATATGTCGGCCACGACCATAAAAACAGCTATGTCGGAAAGTACGACGGAATTGATATCGGTTTCACACAATCAAGCGGTTTTAATGTTTACGGCAACGGCAAGGAACGTGGAGTAAGATGCTTTGTGATTGACGAAAACGACCCTAAGCATTATGAAACATATACAAAAACTTACCGACAGCTTTGTAACGGCAAACTTCAAAAGCCTGTTTATGATGCTCTTGCAAAGGTTATGCCGACAACAATGGATATGGCAAAACCGATGATTGCAAAAGCCGTCGCAATTATCGCAGCAATTATTGTTATTATAGTTTTACTTGCAAAGTTTTTATAAGGAGGAAAATATGGAAGAAAAGAAGAAAAAAGACAATGCATTTGTGCGTTGGACTGAAAAGCACGCAGAATTTTGGAAATTCATTAAATTCAACTGTGCAGGTGCACTTTCAAATATTCCGGAACTTGCAACACAGCTAATATTGGTATATCTCGTATTTAAGTGTGCCGATGCTCCCGAATCGAGAGAAACAAAAATTGCATATTACTGCTCAACTTTCGTTGGATATGCCGTTGCATTTGTTCTTAACAGGAAAATTACATTTCATGCAGACGCAAATCCCTTTGTTTCAACAATACTTTATATAATTATGGTTATATTTACTATTTGGGCTAAAGGTATTATCGGTCCATGGCTTTCAAGCTTTACAAACAGCTTTCTTCCTGTTGCGCTGGCACCTACCGTGGCGACGCTTTTGGGTATGGCGGTTCCTATGATTTGGACTTATCCGTGCAACCGCTTTATTATTCACAGAAAGAAAAAAGTACCGGCTGTTGAAGAAAAAAACGAAGATAAATAAGATTGACAAAAGAGAAAAAGCAAGTATAATATTATTTAAGGCAAGGGTGCTGAATAATTCCCTTGCCTTTTGTATTTTAATATAAGGTATTATGTAAAAAAAGGAATGCACCCGGCAGAAGCAGGTGCATACATAGCAGAACTTATTCAAAAAATGCTTGAGCAAAGGACAAGCGGTTTAAATTTGAAAATATAAAAAACGGTACTGTCATCATTACAATAACAGTACCGTTTTTTTATCAGTTAGATTGATAAGCAAGCTCTAAGGAATATTTGTCACATACGGCAAAGTGAAAATCAACACCTGTTTTATCTGAAAATTTAGTGAGAATGTCAAAGAAATCGTCTAAGTTGGTATTATTGTTATTAATTATATCTATAGTCGAGTCAACAAAAACATCAGTCAAATCATAGTCGCTTGCGCAAAGCCCTACAAGAAAACCGCAAAGAGCAGTTGCACCCTCAATACCAAAATCAGACACATTAATTAGCCTAATATTACTTGGCAGGCGGGTTGAGAGTTTATCTGAAGCATCAATAAATATAACGTTTCCTTTACTTTCAGCAGCTGTATTAATGCAAGCCTCACACATAATACGTGTTTTACCAACGCCGTTAATACCCGTAATGTATTCTACCATAATTATGTCCCCTTTAAATTATTTGCAAAATCAATTGCTATAATAACAGTATCACATAATTAAGAATATGCAAAAAACAAACGGTTAATGTTAAATTAAATTAATATGAACAATTTATTATTTGATTTTATTAACAATTATCATAACTATTCCGAGAATTACAAGGATAACGCCGGTTACTCTGTTAAGTGTTTCCGGTTTTGCTTTATTTGCAAGAAATGCTGCAATTTGAGCAAACACAAGAGTTGATAACATACAAAAAGCCAGTGTCCACCAATCGGGAGCGCCGCCGATTGCAAAATGACTGATTGAGCCGGTAAATGCAGTAAACGCCATAACAAAAACGCTTGTTCCGACTGCGGTTTTAAGTTCATATCCGAGAACGGATGTAAGCACAAGAAGCATCATCATTCCGCCGCCTGCTCCAATGAAACCGCAAATAAAGCCAACCATTGCGCCGCATAAAGCTGAACGGATTATTTTTTGCTTTGGAGTTGCCTGCGTAAGTCGTGCCTTAGGCTCTGTAACAGGTTTAACAATAAACTTAATACCTAAAAACAAGGTCATTACAAACGAAAATCCGCCCATGGTTGTGCTTGGTACCTTACTTGAAACAAAACTTCCGACAAGAGTAAACAGCAAAACAAATATCATCATAACAATGCCGTTTTTGATGTCAATATTTTTATTTTTTCCATAAGTATAAGCCGAAGCGGCACTCGCCAAAACATCACTTGCAAGAGCAATACCGACAGCCATATAAGGGTCCATATCAAGAAAGGTAATAAGCATAGGACTGATAACGGCAGCAGCACTCATACCTGCAAAACCCGTACCCAATCCTGCGCCTATACCTGCCACAAGGCAAACAATAAATTTAATAAGCATCGTATCATTCCTTTTTGTATATACTATTTTTCCAAATAGTATATTCCAATTATCTAATATATGTATTATAACGCTAATGCTCTCAAAGTCAACATACACAAAATGATAAAAGAGTCTATTATTTTTATGTTTATTTAATATATTATTAAGTTTGTAAAAAATAAGTTAAATTAATGTAAAATTAATCTTGTGTTTGCTAATTTATAGTGCTATAATTAAATGGAAAATTTTTTACGAAAAGGGGTTTTTTAATGGCTAAAACCAAAGCTGCCGAGTCAAAGGTTACGGCAGCGGCAAAAAAGTATATGAAGCCGTCTGAGGTTGCCACCTTCGGTATCGGACTTTTCGGTGTAGCTCTTTTAACAGGCTGGATGCCGGATTATACAACTACTTTCTTTGCCGACTTCGCATTTAAGGGAAAAGGTTTTGACTCTGCTTCTCTTTCACACATTGTAGAGGTAGTATTCCTTATTGCCGGCTTCGTGGGTGCAATTTGTGAGCTTATTATCGGCGTTCTTGTTGACAGAACAAAGACAAAGCTCGGTAAGGTTAAGCCTTGGGTAGGCTTCGGTGCTATTCCGCTTGCTATTATTTCGATGCTTGTGTTTGTTGCACCTAATACGACATCATTCGGTCTTGCGTCAGTTTGGATGATAGTTATCTATTGTCTTTACACCGCTGTATCGTGTGCGGTTGAGTCTCCGTCAAACTGCTTTGGCGCACTTTGCTCGCCTAATCCGGCTGAAAGAAGCAGTGCTATTTCAATTGCTTCATTCTTGCGTTCTGTAGGTCAATCAGGCGGACAGGTAGTAATCATCGTAGTAGGCGCTCTTATGAAAGCTCTTATGGGTCAACAGCAGTTCAAAAATGCTGAAGGTCAAGGTATCGACCTTATTATTTCAACTGCTATTTGTGCACTCGGTATGATTATCTTTGTTATGATTTTCTTTGCAAACAACAAAGAACGTGTACCTTACACATCTGAAAAGGTTTCTCTTTTAGAGTCAATCAAGCTCGTATTTACAAATAAGAACCTTCTTATGGTATCGCTTACAAAGGTATTTGGCTTCGGTCGTGGCGTTTACGGCACGGTATCGCTTTACATAGCTATTTATCTTCTTGGCTCAAAAGGCTTAAAGCTTGCGCTTATGCTTCCAATGGGTATCGGTACTGCAGTAGGTACTCTTCTTGTAAACCTTGTACTCAAGAAATTCTCTACTAAGAAGACATTTATTCTCTTCTGTTGCTACGGTGCTTCAGCACTCGCTATTCTTTTCTTGGTATCAAAGGGTATTGGCTTCAATTCAAATCTTATCGTTCCGTTCCTTATCCTCAACTTCTTCTGCGGTATTCAGCACGGTAACACAAATGTTACACCTAACATTATGATTGCAGACTGTGTTGACGAAATGGAATACAAGACAGGCAAAAGGCAGGAAGGTCTTGCTTATGCAGGCTACGGTCTTTTCTCAAAGATTGCTTCTGCGTTCACAAAATTCCTCGGTCCTTGGCTTGTTTACACATGGAGCCAGTACAAAATTTCAACTGACCCTAACGTAGCTTATGCATCACAGGACAACACCGTTCTTTCACGTTTCTTAATGATTTATACAATCGTTCCTGCTATCTTTGTAATTCTTCAGTTCATCCCTATCCTCTTCTATGATATGACAGGTGAAAAGAAAGCAAGAATTACTGCCGCTCTTGCAGAAAAGAGAGAGGCTGAAAAAACAGAAGAAACAGCTGACGAGAATGTAGAAATTGCAGAATAAGGAGGGATTAGTTATGGCTGAAACAAAACAAAAGAAAGGCTTTAACGCCGCTCTTTATGCAGTTGTTGCAGGTATTGTTGTAGCGGTAGCACTCGTACTTATCACAATATTTGCTTTCACAACAAGATATACAGGCTTTTCTAACGAAAAGGTAGCTCAGGCTTATGTAGATACAATCGTTCAAACAGGCGACGGATACAACGCATATAAGAACACACTTGTATCAAAAAATCAAAAATTCGGTAAATTCGTAACAAACGCTTATATGCTTCCTTATATTAATGAGGACGCTAAAAAAGCTTCATTTGTAGGTACAGGTACCGACGAAGAAATTGCAAAAACAGACGAAGTTTATGATACAATGTATGACTACTATGTTGAGCTTCTTCAAAAATACGGCCTTGACGATATCGACGCTGTATTCAACGATTACTTTGCTAAGTTAAGCGAGGTAAGAAAAGAAGTATTTGGCGACGAATATATGGATACAGACTTTATGTTCTCTGTATTTGAATCAAATGTATCAAATTACGGTAAGTCACTTACAGGTACTGAGAAAGAACTTGGTGCAGACAACAAAACCGTTATTCAAAAGGCAACAACAGGTAAGTATCAGGAAATGTTCGGCAAGGACTACAAGTTCACCGCTACAGTTAAAAACTCGACTGACTTGAGCGACAGCGAAAAAGACGCTTACGTTAAGGAATATAAGGAAAGAATTACTCCTGTTGCCGCTTCGGGCGAAGCTAAGGCTGACAAATTCGGTCTTAAGGATACAGATAAGAAGAATACACCTAAATCAGATATGGTAGGTGCATTTGAAAATCTTGACTGTTCAGAGGATATCAGCGCAGTTACAAAGTGCGACGTAGACGTTACACTTGCAGACGGCACAGTAGTTGCAACACAGCAGGTTTATGTTGTTAAAATCGGCAACACCTGGTATGTTGACAATACAAATGTTGACACCTCAGGTCTTTATCTTGCAAAATAAATCAAATTATTTTAATGCCTTACAGTTAGTTCTGTAAGGCATTTTTATTTGCAAAAAGTAAAATTATATAATATAATTTTAAAAAGTACTTGACCTTAAAGTAGGTTTATACTTTAAAATACAGGCGAGGTGATAAATATGAAGATAAACGAAATAGAAAAATTACTCGGACTGAGCAAGGCAAACATTCGTTATTACGAAAATGAGGGATTAATAAATCCGAGCAGAACGGAAAACGGATACAGGAATTATAATGAAGTTGACGTTGCCCTGCTAAAAAAGATAATTATTTATCGCAAGCTTGGAATTTCAATTTCAGAAATTAAGGCGGTGCTTACAAATCAAAAATCATTAAGCGGCGCAATAGCTGATTCCATAAAAAATATGAGCGGTGATATAGAGAGATTAAACGCATCAATAGAAATCTGCGAAGAAATCGAAAGCCGAAATATTGACAATAATGATTTTGATATTGATTATTTTTGGAACGAAATAAAAAATCACGAATCAAACGGAAATAAATTTATTGACATAGGAAATATTGATATTGCGCCGTTCAAAAACATAGGTGCAATGAAAACGGCAATTATCTGCCTTAGTGTTTTATTCATTTTAGGTATCGCATATTCCTTTATATGCAACACGGCTTTTATTGAAAATGACAATCAAAGCTACAAAAGTACTTTGCCTGAAATCAATACGGCTGATATGATTGAAACAGTTAAAGTGAATAAAAAAAGCAACCTGATTTACGTTTGCTATAAGCAAGCAACCTGCATTAACACTTATGATATGAACGGTAATTTCAAATGGGCTGTTTCTATTCCGAAATCAGACGGCAAAAACATTGCTTATTTTTATTTGAACGATAAGGATATAATGATTGAGTGCGACGGTGAGATTTATATATACGACTGCGATAACGGCAAATTTATAAAAAAAGCATTTGCCGAGGATTACAATTTAGTTATTAAAAAAGATAAGCTTGACGATATAAAAGCATCAGACATCAAAGAAGCACAAAAATACGGCATTACATTTGACGTATACAATGTATATTTGAATAATAAAGTAATTGTTGAAAAGCCGATTTATGTACTTTTTCAAAGCGATACGCTTGGATTTTTAATATCCGCCGCTTGCGCAATTGCACTTGGAATAATAGCTTTTAGCAGTAAGGTAAAAGCACTAAACAAGATTAAATTAAATAAAAATGAAATCAAAAAAGGCGCTGAAATTCACAGAGCAATTTATATTACGGTTTCCGCCTTGCTTTTAATCTTCATTATTGTTAATCCTGTTTTAAATATTTTTAAGATAACAGATATTTCCGTCGGTATCTTCCCTGCTACATTTATATTTATCATTTGCCTGATTGCAAACGACATAACCAAAAAGCGTTATAATAATTCGGAGAAAAAATATGTCGGCACAGCGCTACACTATTTAATCGTAATTTATACCGTAACGATAATTTCGGTACTTTTTTCAATTTCTTTTAAATAATTTTGCAAAAACACTTGACCTTAAAGTTACTTTATACTGTATATTGCACTTGAAAGGAGGATAATTCACTCTCTTTTGAGTGCAATTTTTTATTTAGATAAGGAGTTTATTATGAAAAATATTATCAGTATTACATTATCGATAATTATTATTTTTTCAATGGCAGCAACAGGCAGTATTGCAGATGCGCAGTCATTAAGCAATGCGAAAAGTCAAAATGTATCGGCAAGATATTATTTTAAACCGATTCATTTTGTTCATCATTACAAGCTGATTCAAATCAAGCAATCAACTTGCACAAATAGAGGCTATAGCAAATACAGATGCTCAATATGCGGCAAAGAACGTTTCATATATAAAGAATTAGCAATGCATACAATTGTAATTGACAAAGCAATCAAAGCAACGTGTGCAAATGACGGCTTAACCGAAGGAAGCCATTGCGATAAATGCGGCAAAATTATTATTAAACAGGAAGTAATTGATGCGCTTACCGACTGCACTTATGAAGAAACTATTGTTCCTGCTACTCCACAAAAAGACGGAGCTGAAAAATATTACTGCAAAAGATGCGATATAGAACAAACAAATGAAATATCACGACCGAAAACAATAAAAATGTATATTGACAAAGGATATACCACAGATTTTTATTATACGGGAAAAGCTATTAAGCCACAAATAGATGTACTTGATGCAAAGGGAAATAAAATTCATGCATATTATTCGGTTACTTTTGAAAATAACGTAAATATCGGCATAGCAAGTGTAACAGTAGATTTCGGTAATAGCTCTTGTGACAAATATAACGCCACATTAACCGCTAATTTTAATATTATTGAAAAAAAGAGCACTTCATTAACAAGCTTAAAAAGACCGGCTATTATTAAAATTCAAGCGGTTAAGCCTCTCTTGATTTATTACACTTATATTGAAAATGCCGAGCAATATGAATTTCAATACAGCGAGCAAAAAAGTTTTAAAGATTACAAAAAAGTTATATACCACACCACTTAACAATAAAACGTTTGGCACACTCACCATAAACGCAAAAGCTGATTCAGGCAAAGAAATTTATGTAAGAGTAAGGGCGATTAACAAGGAAAAAGGCATAATGTCGCCTTGGAGTGAAGTAAAATCAGTAAAATTAAACAGTTAAATTAAAATTGCTGTCTTATATTAATAAGGCGGCAATTTTATTGTTAAGAGGCTGATAATATGATAGAATAATTAAAATAACATTTGCGAGGTAATGAGATAAAAAAGTACTAAGCTTAGCCGTGGCATTAATAATGATTTTTGTATTAATATCGATGATTTCAGGTCAAACGGAAATATTAAACATATTATTATAAGCTTACAATATAAGCATACAAAAGGTAAAAAGTCAATTACTGTTTCTTGTGCAAAGATATGCGGAATTAAGGGATATCAAGTAAGAACATACAAAGTATACAAAGGCAAGAATATATATTCTAAGTGGTCAAGCATTAAAAACATAAAAACTAAATAGATATACGCTGTAAGACTTCGAGAAAGTGAGATAAATTTCGTATTTTGCGAGCGGGTGCTGTACGTTGGTACTGCCCCCGAGCAAAAGACGGAAAGCGCCAAAAACGGCAAGAACTCGATGTCCTTGCCGGTTTTCCAATCCCTCTGAGTGCAACAAGTTGCACCCGCCTACCCTTTGCAAGGGAGGCAAATAGGTTTATTTAATTCGGGGTCCCCGAAAAGCGTAAGCTTTTTGGGGAGAGGAGAAAGGAACGGAGTGTTTATTATAAATTTGTAAAAATTTATTCAAACACGGAATTTCTTTCGACGAGGCGTGATTTAGCCACTTTATCGACAGTCTAACTGCATCAACATAAATTGATGCAGTTATTTTATTTAACCTTAACTTTAATCGTTTTGCTCCAAGAATAATACGTGTATTTTTTGCCGTTCTTTTTATATGCACGAACACGCACATAATAATTCTTTTTACTCTTGGCGGTAGTGAGAGTTTTTGAAGTTTTAGATGAGCCGCTCACCTTTGTACTCAAAAAATTCTTTTTAAAATTAGATGTTGTGGACCACATAACCTGATAGCCTGATACACCGCTTCGCTTTTTCCACTTTACGTTTATTTTCTTTTTCTTGCTTGATTTTGCACTTTTGAGCGTTACAGACTTATTTTTAGTCTTAATTGAAACCGTACCGCTTTTAGTACCTACAAATTTAATGTTATCGGCAGATTTATATGCCGCAACCTTGATTTTATATGATTTATTAGGCTTTAACCCTGTAACTTTTGCAGAAACGGTAGAAGCTTTGGAAACAGACTTTTTAAACTCATAGCTTTTAGTTGATGAATTGTAGATATAAATTCTATAGCCTGATGCCCTGCTGACCTTCTTCCATTTAACGGTTATTGAAGTATCGGTTGAGGAAAGCTTAATACCCGACACCTTGCCCGGCTTGGTAGCAACATTAAGCTGAAAGAAATTGCCCCATTTTATATTGCCACCTTTTTTAGTATAAGCACGTATTCTTACCGGGAATCTATATGCAGATTGAAGATTAGAAAATGTAATATTAGTTTCGCCTGTATATGCATAATCTGCCCAATTGCCGCCAGCGTCCCCAATTTGAACCTGATAACCTGTTGCGCTGTCTATTTTATTCCAAGCAAGTGAAACGCTGCTTGTTGTTGATGCGGTAACATTAATAACAAGGTCATCGCTCATATTCTTAAAAACAGGAATATAAAAGGTCCTTGTCATTGAAAGAATACCTGCTTTTGAATAGCCGTTATAAGATGACACAGCCTCGCTTGCCGCCGCCTGAACATTTTTCATATATTCATTAGAATATTTATTTGACGAGGTCGGACTAACATTAAACTTTTGAAGATAACCCGTGTTTTGAGATTTAAAACTGTTTGCAACATACTTTGTACCGTAGTAAATCGCTTTATAAGGATTAGTCCACGGTCTGCCGTAGCCGCTTACGGTATTGCCCATATAAGTTGTTCTGCAATCTCTTGCCAAAACGTATCCGCTTGCGCCCTCCTCATAACCATTTGCGGTTTCATTATAAAGACGAACGTAATAATAATTGCCCTTATTTGCTCTCCACGTCATATATTGATTAGAGGAAATTGAGGTAACAGTACCGCCGGTCGGGTCAACATTAGGGTTGGCGCTGTAAAGCTTCGTTGCCTTATTTGTTTTAAGAAAGCCTGCCGCCCAAGCTAAGCCGTCTTTAGCGCCGGTATATGCACCGATATTAAAATAATTATAAATACCCTGAAAAGGACTTGTAGAGCCGTTTACAGCCGTTGCCGAAGCTGTAGCGCCACCGTTTTCCTGCCTAATTTTAGCAGCTATATAATAAGCATTAAGGCCGAAATCCTGAGCCGCCTTCATAATAACGTCCGAATACTTGGTTGAGGCATCATACATTTTTACGTTTTGACCGGTAGTTCTGTAAGAAATAAGTGAATTATGCATCCAAGTGCCGTTCAAAATAGCTTCGACGCCTTCTTTAGTTTGCGTGCCGTCATAAGAAGTGGATTCAAATTGAAAAATATGTTTTTCATCAAGGAAATTCCTTGGGTCCATATAGTATTCAACAGCACTCTTTGAAGCAGAAACCCAATCGCTTGCCTCTTGAATTACATACTTGCCGTTTTTATAACATGTTGAACATTTGCAAAACAAAGATGTATCGCCTGTTGCCGATTTAGAAATAAGCTGATTTGAATGTTTTGAACGTTCGCCGTCAATTGCTGATTCCCAATCAAGATTAGTCATAAGCGGTTTAAAAATCCAATATGGATATTTATTATGTAATTCGTTAAGTTTTTCGGCATAATCACGAGGAAAACCTTGAGAAACCAATTTTTCCGTATAACTTTGAGCCGAAGCAGTTAAAGGTACAACAGTTGTTATTATCATTAATATTGACAAAAGCAAAGAAATAACTTTTTTCAAAATATTACCTCCTGCAATAATTTGCAATGTTTTAAAGTTTTTCAACGGTATAGATATACCGTCTGTAATTTTTCTTGTATATAATAACATTAATCAACGTAAATTGTCAATAAATTTTGAATTTTGTAATAATTTGTGTGACTTTTGTTGACATAAATTAGTTAATGTTGTATTATGTATTAAGAAGTACAAAAGTAAAGGAGGAATTGTTTTGGAAAAAACAAATATCCCGGAAATACTCAAAGCTTGCAGAAAAGGAGTAAATATGACGCAGGCTCAATTTGCAAAAACAATCGGCATCAAGCGTAGTGCGTATGCTTACTACGAAAGCGGAAGAACAAGACCGAAAATTGAAACACTCAGAACTATTGCAAAAGTTTACGGACTTGACGTAAACACTCTTATTTCTAACGAAGATTCAAATTCTCTTCACCAAGATAATGATCAAAAAATAAATTTTGATATAAAAGATTTTAACGATACGTTTTACGATTTATCAGAAAATGAAAAAGCTATAATTATGAAGCTTAGAATTATGAATCGTGAAAAGCGCACAAAAATAATTAACGAAATATTTGAATAAAAAAAATCCGACTGCGAAAAAGCAATCGGATTTTTTTATTTTTCTTGAAAAATCAAGTTAAACTTCAGGCTTAGGTTCACGATTTAACAGCGAATTAACTGCAACACGAGGTGAAACTGTTCCGTTTACAACGTTATTAACAGCATTAATAATCGGCAAATCTACATTATATTTTTTACCGAGTTTAATTGCAGCCGGAAGTGCATTAATACCCTCAACAACCATTCCGACCTTTTTCACTGCCTCGTCAGGACTCAATCCCTGACCTATAAGAAAGCCGGCATTATTATTGCGTGAATGAAGGCTTGTGCACGTTACAATTAAATCCCCCATACCGGTAAGACCGCTAAAAGTATCCGACGAGCAACCCATAGCATTGCCAAGCCTTGAAAGTTCAGCAAGACCTCTTGTAATAAGAGCAGCGGTAGCGTTATCACCATATCCCAAGCCTCGTGAAATACCCGTTGCAAGGGCTATAATATTTTTCATTGCTCCGCAAATCTCAATCCCTTTGATATCCGTATTAGTATAAACACGCATAAAAGAACTTGAGAAAAAGGATTGAACAATCTTTGCGATTTCAATATCCTTGCAAGCGGATACAATAGTAGTCGGCATATCAATGCTAACTTCTTCAGCATGAGTAGGGCCTGAAAGAGCGACATACTTGACAGTCGGATTTTTAATTTCATCATTGATAACTTCTGTCAAGGTCATAAGTGTATCGGATTCAATCCCCTTGGCAACATCAACAATTATTTGGTTATCCTTGATATACGGCTTACAATTTTTTTGCCGTTTGGCGAACAAAAACGGACGGCACGGCAAACATAATTATATCTTTGTTTTCAATTGCTGATTTTATATCCGTAGTATATTCGATGCCTAAAGGGAGTGATACATCGGGTAACTTGGGGTGGCAGGAGGTTTTCTTCAGTTTTTCAATTTCATCAGGCAAAGCCGACCAAACTGTAACCTCTTTATTTGTGTTTTTTAACATTCTGGCAAGCGCAATCCCCCATGTGCCTGCACCTAAAATTGCTATAGAATTCAATATTTTTCTCCGTGGTAATAATTATTCATCCTCTTTTGGTAAATCGGATGTGCAATGACAGCATTTAACTGCATCAATAGGAATTTCGCTTTTGCAAAAAGGACAAATCTTAGTTGTTGGCGCTTCTTCCTTATGTTCTTCTTTTTTCTTTGTAAGGTTAAGCATTTTATTGATTGCCTTGACAATACAGAAAATAATAAATGCCATAATAAGGAAGTTAATTACGGCAGAAATGAACGAACCGTAATCTATATAATTGTCGCCGACAAGATGAATTTTGCCTTGCACCTCTGCGCCGCCTATACAATTAATGAGCGGTTTAATAATGTTATCCGTAAGTGAAGTAACGATTGCAGAAAACGCACCGCCTATAATAACGCCGACAGCAAGGTCAATTACATTTCCTCTTGAAATAAATTCCTTAAATTCAGCTAAAAACTTTTTCATTTAAAATTCCTCTTTTTATACTTTAATTATCTTAATAATATCATAATACACCCGTAAAATCAAATTTTGGAATAAACGATTTATCCGCAGAACTCAGTTCCTGGATAAAAAGTTTATCAAATGAATTATCAAACGCATAATTTACTACTTTTTCATATTCACGCTTTGTGATTTTTCGATTAATTTCAGGAAATTCACTCAAATCACCGCAAGGGGTATACTGAGCCATAAGAGAAACAAAGGTATTAGGAAAATTTGATTTAATAAAATCAAGAACGGCAATTGAGGAATTGGTATTTTGCGGCAAAATCAAATGACGAATAATCATACCCGATTTCATAATATCGCCGTCAAATTTATCCTCAACCTGACGCCTCATTTCCAAAAGCGCCACCGACGCTTTTTCAAAATAATCCGCCGCCTTTGAATAGCGCATTGCTTTTTCAGCTCTTATATATTTCAAATCAGGCAAATAGATATCAATAAGCCCATCTAATGCTTTGAGTGTTTCCACCTCTTCATATCCGCTTGAATTATAAACTATTGGCACAGGAGATTTCCATCTGCCTAGCACCTTTGCAAGCCTTTTTGCATAATGAGTGGGATTTACCAAATTAATATTATTTGCACCCTGAGAAATAAGATTTTCAAAAATGGAAATAAGTTTATCATCGCTTATTTCAACGCCTTTATTTTCAGCGCTGATTTCATTATTTTGGCAAAATACACATTTCAAATTACAGCCCGAAAAAAATACAGTACCGCTTCCCTCTTTGCCGCTTATGCAAGGCTCCTCCCAAAAATGGAGTGCCGCTCTTGCAACACGAAAATTATCGGGGCTTTGGCAAAAGCCGAGATTGACGCTTCTGTCAACATTGCAATGCCTTGGGCAAATTGAGCAAATCATATCAGCGCCTTATATATGTCGCCTTTTTTAAAAGGTGTTTGCGCAGCTGTTTCCTTAGCCGCATTATTAATCGACATACCCTTTTCCATAAGATTTTTAGCCATTTCTACAGCTATTTCAAGCGTTATATCTTCATTAATATCTTCTTTTTTGCCCTCAATAATAATAACATATTCACCCTTTGGTGATTTATCGTTGTAATATTCTATCGCCTCATCAAAGGTAAATCGGAGAACTTCCTCGTGGATTTTAGTGAGTTCTCTTACAAGCGCTATATTGCGATTACCGAACACCTTGCGCATATCGTTAAGCGTATAAATAAGTTTATGAGGTGCTTCATAAAAAATCATAGTGCGTTTTTCGTTTTTAATCTCTTCAAGATGTTCACGTCTTGATTTTTTATTAACCGACAAGAAACCTTCAAAAGTAAACCTTCCCGTAGGCATACCCGATATTGCCAGTGCTGTTGCAAAAGCAGTGGGTCCCGGAACAGACTGCACCACAATGCCAAGTTCATGGCAAAGAGCCACCAAGTCCTCACCGGGGTCGGAAATAGCCGGCATACCTGCATCGGTAACAATTGCACAGCTTTCACCTGCAAGTATTCTTTGGCAGATAATCTCCCCTCTTTGCCTTTTGTTATGCTCAAAATAGGAAACCATTTCTTTTTTTATATCAAAATGATTAAGAAGCTTTAAAGTGACTCTCGTGTCCTCTGCTGCTATAAAATCAACGCTTTCAAGAGTATCTATTGCTCTCGGTGAAAAATCGCTTAAATTTCCGATAGGAGTACCCACAACATATAATATTCCGCTCATTTATCATATCCGTCGGCATATGACCCATAAATGTCCAACATTTCGGGTGTAAATTTACCGTTTTCCTTTTTAATTATTAATTGCGGCTCTACCCTTAAAAAAGGCTTAGCCCCCTTTTTGCCCCTGAACAAGAAAGAGAAAAGGCTGTTCTGTGTTCTTATCCTGAACAAAACGAAGTCTTTTAGGCTCAAGTTTATATTTACGCATAAGTTCTAATGTGTCAACCAGCCTTTCGGGACGATGGCACATACAAAATCTGCCTCCGTATTTAAGCAGGTAATTTGCAGCCTTACACGCATCTTCAATATTACAGCAAACCTCGTGCCTTGCAATACGTGCACTCTCCCCAAGGGATTCAATACCTGTGCCGACAGGTTTATATGGCGGATTCATAGTAACAAGAGAAAACTTTTCCGCCTCAAAAATTTCATTAATCTTTCTCAAGTCACAATTAAATGGCTTAAGCCTATCTTCAAGATGATTAATTTCTATTGAATGGCAAACCTGCTCATAAGCATTTTTTTGAATATCAAGGCAAGAAACGTTATTTATTTTTTCATTTCTGAGCCATAAAAGAGGAATAATTCCACAGCCTGTTCCCATATCGAGAGCCTTATCTCTCGGTTTAATTTTTGCGAAATCGGAAAGAATAACTGCATCGGTACCAAACGTATGGTCAGAAGAAACTGCTATTTTTATGTCATCGGACAATCTTTCATAATTAAACATACGCATATTATATCATATTTGATAAAAATTTCAAACAAAAAAGAGCAAGTAAATGTAACTTGCTCTTAAATAATTATTTTGTTTTAACGCTCATCTTTTTGGACCAAGAGGAAAACTGACGTTTGCCGTCAATCGCTTTATAGGAACGCATTCTTACATAATACTTTTTCTTCTTTTTAAGAGATGAGAAGGTTTTTGACTTAGTTGAATTTTTAGAAATTATATAAGACTTCGTTTTTTTCTTAGAAAAAGAAGATGATGTGCTATATTGAATTTGATAACCCGAAGCGTTAGAATCCTTGTTCCAAGAATAAGTAATCTGCTTTGACTTTTTGGATTTAAGGGAAGTAGGAGTCGGTTTGGCAGGGATAATCATAAAACTTGAAGTAAGTTCGCCCTTATAATTATTTCCGACAAAATTGACGTATACCCACGCTTTTCCCGTCTTGAAGTTATCATCGTATGTGACAACATATTCACTCGGTGAAATCAAATTACCTACGCTGTCATAAACAGTTACACTCGGATACGAACCGTAAGGATTAAAGGCAATTTTAGTAGACGAAAGCTTAACGGTAGATGGCGCATAAATATTTTGAACAATATATTCATTTGAACAAGAGTTACACAAAAGCTTTGAAAAGCCGTTTAATCTATTTTCTTTATCATCGTCTGCAACAGCTTTTACGAAAAAGTTTGTATAGCAATGATTATGAATATTTAACGAAGCGGAAAAAGAATATGTTCCTTTTAAACATTCAAGTCTAAAAATAGTACGGTTTTCCGGCTTGAAAATAAGTTGTAGACACAAAAGAATATTCATTTTCTGTATTTACATTAGAATTAATAACATTATTTTCTGAGTCATAAACTGTGAGAAAGACGTCACTTAACGGTAATTCTACACCCGACACGGTAAAATCATAATAATTTGACGAAAGGCAATCAAATTTCAGCCATAAATATTTTGTTTGAGATGAACTGCTATCAACTTTTTCATTAACAGTTTGCCCTAAACTTATGCCGATTGCCGTTTTCATTTGTATTTGCCAAGGCTTTGGAAGAAAAATGATAAAAGGCTAACAAGCGCAAACAAAACAGCTACTAATATTGAACAATTTTTTTTCATAATTCACCTAACTTAATTTTAATCTATTATA
>ENA-OQHF01000785-OQHF01000785.1-human-gut-metagenome-genome-assembly--contig:-NODE-785-length-18242-cov-3.305769_pt1 | contig 18242 bp, 18 predicted proteins | sample MGYA00242559_ERZ504709 | MGnify/ENA primary metagenome ERZ504709 (study PRJEB26092, sample SAMD00036203) | human gut metagenome | host: Homo sapiens | study: EMG produced TPA metagenomics assembly of... | reverse complement strand
GATTGTGAATCTGTTGGAAGATCCAGATATAACGTTTAATACAAAATCGAAAGTAGATCTGACTGCCTTGGCACAGGCTTTTCCTTTGCAGGAGGGGGTAACTATTGGTGGCGATCTGGAGGCTGATTTGCGGTTGAAATGTCGGCTGTTTTCCATTAAGAAGCAGGATTTGGGACGTATTCGTTTAGGTGGAAAATTGAAGATGACGAATTTGCAGTTGCGGGATGTTAATAAAGGATTTGAATTTGCGAGTGATGCTTCGCTCAATTTCATCGGGAATGATAATCTGGCTGCACGTGCGGAAATCAATAAACTGGTCTTGCAGTCAAAGCTGGCTAATTCGAATGTAGAAAAACTGACTATGTCGGTTAAATCTACTAACCCCCAGGATACTACCCGTATTACAGACGTTGAATGTAAATTTACTTTGAATCGTCTGAAAGGGAATATGGGCGATTCGTTGGCGTTATTCTGTCAGAAAGCTGATGCTACAGTGCGCTTGCAGCCTGGGAAAAAGAACCCTTCGATGCCTCAGGTTTCTCTTTCGCTGAGTGCTGATACCATGTTCTGCCGTGCCTGGAAAACAAAGATGGGGGTGGATCGGGCAGGCTTTGCTGTGACCGCAGAAAAATTGCATGATTCACTCTGGATTCCGAAAGGCATCATTGGTTTCCGTCGTATGAGAATGTCGACTCCTGAATTTGCATTACCTATACGTATGAAAAAAACATCGGTGACGGTAGGTAACCGGATGATAACGCTGAAAAATGCAACTTGTCGGGTGGGACATTCCGATTTGACGGCAACTGGAGCCATATACGATTTGTATGGAATGATGAAGCATCATCGTCCGTTGAGGGGGAAGCTGGAGGTTTCTTCCCGTAACCTCGACTGTAATCAACTTATCAATTCATTGAGTTTCCCGGAAGATACACTTCAGGCTGAAGTTGATACTACTGCTTCATCGTTGGAGTTATTTGTAATTCCAAAGAGTCTGGATTTTGAACTCCAGACTAACTTGAAAAGGGTGAAGTATGACAAGATGATATTCGAAGATGTGCGTGGAGCTGTGGATATCCGGAATCAGGCTGTTCATCTGAAAGGATTAAGCATGAAGGGGATGGATGCTCAGATGAATGCAACTTTGGTTTATCGTGCTCAGGAGAAGAAGCAGGGATATGCCGGATTCGACTTCAGGCTGCATAAAATCAATATAGCCAAGCTGGTTGAATTTGCTCCTTCACTGGATACAATTGTCCCGATGCTTCGTTCGTTCCAGGGAGTTGTGATTTTGAAGCTGCTGCCGAGGCGGTACTTGATTCGAATCTGAATATCAAGATTCCGTCTTTACGTTCGGCTGTACATATCAAGGGCGACAGTCTGGTACTGATGGATGGAGAAACTTTTGCTGAAATATCGAAGATGCTGATGTTTAAGAACAAAGAGCGGAACATGTTCGACAGTATTTCGGTGAATATGACAATAAAGGACGGCAATGTGACAGTATATCCTTTTATTGTGCAGATAGACCGATATAAGGCGGCTGTGGGAGGAACTCAGGGACTTGACATGAACTTCGATTACCATATTTCTATTTTAAAGTCGCCTCTGCCTTTTAAGATGGGAGTGAATATTACGGGAAATCTGGATAAGATGAAGTTTAAACTGAGCAAGGCTAAATACAAGGATGCGGTAACTTCGGTAGAAATACGAAAAGTAGACAGTACACGTATCAATATGGGACGGCAAATCGTAAATGATTTCCGCCAGGTTATGAAGAGAAAACCTGAATAAGGTTTCTCTTCTTATACCATCTTGCGGAGAATGCGTGGAAACTGTATGGCAAAGATAAGTGTACAGCAGATGGCTGCCGTTGCATCAGAAATTCCTTCAGCGGCATATACTCCGGGCATCCCCATGAAACGGGGCAGGATAAGTGCCAGCGGTATGAGTAATATAACTTTGCGCAATAGAGCGATGAATACCGAAACTTTAGCTTGACCTAAAGCAACGAACATGTTCTGACACGCACGTTGTAATCCGAATATTGTCATTCCTCCAAGGAAAATCGGCATTACCTGGCGTACTGTTTCTATTAATGTTTCATCGTTCGTAAAGGCGGAAGCTACTAGTGAGGGGAATAGAATCATGAATGAAATCAATAGAAAATTGAATGAAAACATGATGATGACTACTATTTTGAAGCATTCCTTTACTCGTTCCCGGTTATGATGTCCGTAATTGTAGCTGACAATGGGAACAAATCCTTGCGCAAAACCTGTCAGTGGAACACTTACAATGAGCATGGCACTTTGCATGATGGCTAGTGCACTGACATAGATATCTCCAAATTTTTCCAGGCTGCTGTTCAAGACAAAGCCCACCAGGCTTTCTGTACTTGCCATGATAAATGGTGAAACTCCTAACGCCAGAATGGAGAGTATGATGCCTTTGTGCAGTTTCATGTAGCGGTATTCAAGTCTTAATGAGGCTTTTTCGACGTGAGAAAGGAAATTACCCATATGGCACTACAGGCTTGTGACAGGATAGTGGCTAAGGCTGCTCCCTTTACTCCCATACCGAATGTAAAAATGAACAGAGGATCTAATCCGATATTCAATATTGCTCCGATAAGGACAGAATACATGGCTATGGTGGGACGTCCTTGTGTATTGATGAATGTATTGAGCCCTACTGACAGTTCCACGAACAGAGTACCCAGCAAATATATCGAAAGATAATCAGTAGCATATCCTATTGTATTTTCCGATGCTCCGGTAAAGAGCAATATCGGCTCCATAAACAAGTAAGTGGTAGCGGAAGTCAGTATGGTAAATATGAGCAGCAGGATGAATCCGTTGCCTAAAATCTGTCCGGCACGCTCCCGGTTTCCTCGTCCCAGGGCAATGGCAGCAAGTGGACTTCCTCCTGCTCCGACAATAGCAGAGAAGGAAGATATCAGTACTATGACAGCACTTGTTACTCCGATTCCAGCTAAAGCATCGGTTCCGATGCCGGGTATGTGACCGATATAAATACGATCGACAATATTGTATAACAGGTTTACCAGCTGAGCTGCAACCGCCGGAAGTGACATCTTAAATATAAGAGGTAACATACGGTCGGTTCCTAATCTTTCTTCATATGCATTTCCCATCTTTGCCTTCTTTTAAAAATCGCGCAAAGGTAGTTATTTTTTTATTAATAAGCTGCTATACCCGTTCGAATGAAACAGAAGAAAACTTTCAGTTTGTAATCAGGGTTTATTAGTAGACTGACTTTGAGATTTAACGGCTGGTTTTATTTTTTTCTTTCCTAACTTTTTTAGCTTTTTCCCATGCGGCTTTTCGAGCTTCATATTGTTCTCGCTGCCGTTCCAGATAATTATCTGCCATAATGAAATGTGATTATCAGTTTATTTAATTCCAATTTAATTCATCTTGTATCCGGCGGAGTGCAGTGTTGTAATCCTCTACCAGTTCTTTCATAACTTCACTGACTGGTTGCAGATGCTTAATCATTGATGCCGCCTGACCAATTTCCAGTCTCCTCGATAAATACTCCTTCGAAAATACCTAGTTTGGCACGTCCGCGTCCTAACAGATCACGCAGTTCATCGACGGAAGCTCCGCGTTTTTCAGCTTCTTCAATGTGTTTGTAGAAATCATTTTTCACTAGTCGGGTAGGAGAAAGCTGTTTTAACGTAAGTATTGTATCTCCCTCATTCAGTCGCAGACAGCGGTCTTTGAACGCGAAACTGGCAGAACTTTCTTCAGTCAACGCAAAACGTGTGCCTATCTGTACTCCATCGGCTCCTAGACTTCTTGCGGCCAGAATACCTTCACCGGTAGCTATTCCCCCAGCTGCAATTAGTGGGAGTGTACAACTTTTCCTGACTGCCGGGATAAGACACAGGGTTGTAGTTTCTTCTTTTCCGTTATGTCCTCCTGCTTCGAACCCTTCGGCTACAATAGCGTCTACTCCAGCCTCTTCACATTTTGCTGCGAAGCGTGTGGAAGATACTACATGAGCTACGATAATCCCTTTGTTGTGCAGCCATTCGGTCCATATCTTCGGATTTCCGGCGGAGGTGAAGACAATCTTCACTTCTTCTTCGGCTATAATTTGCATCAGGGTTTCTATTTCCGGATACATCAATGGAACGTTTACTCCGAACGGTTTGTCGGTGGCTGCTTTACATTTGCGTATATGCTCGTGTAAGGTTTCAGGATGCATAGAGCCTGCTCCTAACAGTCCCAGTCCTCCTGCATTACTTACTGCCGATGCCAGTCGCCAGCCGCTGCACCATACCATTCCACCTTGAATGATGGGATATTTTATTCCGAAAAGATGACATATTCTGTTCATAGTCTGTTCTGCTTTTTGCAAAGATATGATTTTCTGAGCTTTTCTCAAAGTTCCTTCTTCTGGCTTGTAGCCTTAAATACCGGACGAGGTTGCTGAGTTTCTGTTTCGAATCCGAACCAGTAGTTGAGCGGTTCGTTCTCACTGGCGGGAAGCAGACATAGCTTCAGATGATCGTGATATTCTCCATATACGATATTCCAGCTGTCAGGAGGTGTGACATGCTTGGTACGGATACGGGCTGCCGGCTGTTTCTTGAGTGACATTCCTGCTTCTATCCATGCCAAAGTTGCTGCCGTTTCATAAGAAGGGTAGGATTGCTTGCAAAACTCATACAGAATGATTCCCCTACGTTCCTGACTCATGGGCTGGTCGGCTACTCCAAGTGCAATCAGATGTTCGAGAAAGCGATGCAGAAAGTCTGGCTGTTCTACAATTAGTCGTCGTGTGATGTGCTGCCATACGGGGGTATTGTAGAATCCGTCAAGCAAGCGTGACAACAAGTGTGCCGTCTGTAACTCTTCCGGACTGATCTCTCTGGTTTCCAATACCTCATAAGGAGGAAATGGAGAATATTTGATGCCTAGTTCGGCAGCTCTGCATCTCATTTCTGTGCCTGGCAGTAACTTTAATGATTCGAGCTGTATTTCTCCTGCACGGTAAGAAGCTAACGTACGTACATCTTCGAATATTTCTTCCAGACGGTAAAGAGGAAGTCCGGCTATCAGATCGGCATGTGTTTCCATATTGCTCAATGAACAGAGGAATTTCAATCCTTCTAGAGCATCGGACAATTTGCCCATACGTCGGCTGGTTGTCAGAACTTCTTCACGAAGACTCTGTATGCCGGCTTCCAGATGAAGCAAGTTGTCGGGCATATGCGTCAGTTCTTCTTTCAACTCGTCGGACAGTAGAGCCGGATGTATTTCCAAATGGAAGCGGATATCTGGAAATTCTTGGAACAGACTGAGCAATGCCTTTGCATGTCGGTTGTTGTAGTTGAAAGTACGGTCTAGTACACGTATGTTGCGAATGCCATGCTGGTGGATGAGAATGATGCGTTCCCGGATTGTTTCCAACGGAAGGGTGCGGACCGGCTTTTCTCCTCCACTTACGCAAAACGCACAGGTATTGAAACATCCGCGTGTCGTTTCTAGTTGTACGAAGGGTTTGCTCCAGTTGAAAAAAGGACTGGTTTCGGGAGGAACCAGCTGATCGAAATTGAGTACGCGGGCTATACCGTTGTCATGGTATGTATCACCTTTAGCGTCTATGTAGCATAATCCGGTGATGTCCTTCCAGGCATCAGGCTGGTTCCAGCATGTCAGCCACTGGCTTACCACTTCTTCTCCTTCTCCTCTGAAAACACAATCGACGAATGTATTACGTCTTAAGAAAGTTTGGTTTTCTCCTAGAAATTCCGGACCTCCCAAAGCAATGCAACAGTCGGGCAATAATGCTTTGGCGCGTGAGAGCACATGGAGCAGTATTTCATGGTTGAAAAGCCAGCAGGTAGCAGCAATAATATCTGGTTTACGGCGATATATTTCTCCGGCAATCATTCCCGGATTCTCGTTGATGGTTGCAGATACAATGTCCCATTCTATCGATTTATTATCAGCAATCTGTGCCTGTAGCGCAGGTAATGCCAGAGAAGAATGTGCATAGGAACTGTTTAAGTCGAGCCAGACTATCTTCATAGAATATGAATGTATAAAAGAAATGTCATCCTAAACGTCTTCTATATAGACAGAAACGCTCAGGATGACATTAATTATAGTAATAAAATATTGATTACAGCAGGTACTGTGAGCTAATAGATTCGTTAGTCATCACGCGGCGGATTGTTTCAGCAAACATATCAGCGATAGAAAGCTGTTTAACCTTAGCACAACGGTTTGAATAAGGAATACTATCAGTAAATACAATTTCTTCCAGTTGTGAATTCTGAACACGTTCAGAAGCTGGACCTGACATTACGCAGTGAGAAGCAATAGCACGAACTGAAGTTGCACCGGCTTCTTTCATGATATCAGCTGCTTTAGTAATAGTACCGGCAGTATCTACCATATCGTCAATCAGGATAACGTTTTTATCTTTAACGTCACCGATGATTGCATAGAAGCAACTACGTTTGCTTTTTCACGTGTCTTATGGCACAACACCAAAGGTACATCCAAATATTTAGCATATGTGCTGGCACGTTTAGAGCCACCAACGTCAGGAGTTGCAATGACAAGGTTTTCCAGATTCAAAGACTGGATGTAAGGAGCAAAAAAGTAGTAGAACCATAAAGGTGGTCTACCGGAATGTCAAAGAATCCCTGAATCTGATCTGCGTGCAAATCCATTGTTATCAGACGGTCAATACCGGCAACGCTCAACAAATTAGCTACCAGTTTTGCACCGATAGATACACGTGGTTTGTCTTTTCGGTCTTGACGTGCCCAACCAAAGTAAGGGATAACTACGGCAAATGATACTTTTAGCTGAAGCACGTTTTGGCTGCATCAATCATCAGCAAAAGCTCCATTAAGTTGTCTGAATTCGGGAAAGTTGACTGTACGAGGAATACGTGCTGTCCGCGAATAGATTCTTCGTAAGATACTGCAAAATTCGCCGTCGGCGAAATGAGTAATGTTCATGTTACCCAGTGGGCATCCTAAACTGTTACAGACTTTTTTCTGCAAGGTATCTCGAGTTTGTACCCGAGAACACTTTGAATGATGATGTTTCGCTCATTGTAATATTTTGATATATTGCCTAATAATTTTTGGTGCAAAGTTACGGCATTTCTCCAATGCATGGCAAAATGAATGGAAAAAACTTTATACAGCAAGTCGTTTCAATTTTCTGAAATGCTCAATAAGATTCTGATAATTATAATCGTGGTCAAGGTCGAATTTATTCCAAAGTCCACCTAAAATAGCAGCTCCTCCAAAGCCATAATCTTTTACTTGCAGGATATTGTCTTCATCAATGCCTCCAAGTGCTATGACACGTTTGTCGATTATACCGTCTTTAGCTGCCTGACGGATTTGTTCCGGCGTATATTCTGCTGCATATCCCTGTTTTGAAATGCTGTCGAATACATGGGCTGAGAAAGACATAATCGAAGTTGTTTTTCTTTTCTTTTACTTCTTCCAATGAATGGCAGGAGGTACTTATTTGCCCAGTGTAATTATCGGGAGCAATAGGGTTGCGATGATTCAGGTGAATACCTTTGAGATTATATTCTTCTTTCAAATAGAAATGTCCATGTACTACGATACGCTTCCGGTATTTTTCTGGGATAAGAGTAAGCAGACGTTCTGCATAAACCGGAGCTGTGTCGGGTTTGCGCAGATGAAGATAATCTAATCCTTCGTCGAAGAGTGTAGTTATAATTTTATCTTCTTCTACGAAATATGTGGGTCTGGTTATCAATATAAGTTTCATGTGACAACGTAATTGTGGCACAAAGGTAGTAACATGTTTGTAATATTCCTAATTGTTTAGAGCAAAATCGTGTGCGTAACCATTGTTTTGAGGTCGATGTGCCACAATTTGTCACTTAAAACTTCGCCATATCCTGAAATTATCTTTAAAACCTCGTTGGCTTGTGTGCAGCCGACTAAGCCGGGAGTGACTCCTAATACCCCCTTTAGGAGGAGCAGGCATGGACAGCATTTCTTCCTCGTCGGGGAAGAGGTCGCGGTAGTTTTTTCCTCCTTGGTAGTTAAAAACGGATACTTGACCGTCGAAGGCACGGATAGCACCATATACATATACCTTATTTAATAATAAGCATGTGTCGTTTATAAGGTAACGCGTTTGGAAATTGTCGCATCCGTCAACTACAATATCGTATCTGCTGATTATTTCTTGAGCATTTTCTTTAGTAAGACGAGTAGGATAGGCCTCAATGCAAATATTGCTGTTCAGTTTCTGCAAGCGCTCTTTTGCGCAAAGTGCTTTGGGCTTTCCTACCTCGGTTTCACTGTAGAGAATTTGGCGCTGTAAGTTTGTTTCACTTACCTTATCATCATCTACTAGTCCGATGGTTCCTACTCCTGCACCGCAAAGGTATATAGCAATAGGTGAGCCCAGACCACCTACACCTACTATCAGGACTTTCGCTTGTCGGAGCAATGTCTGTCCTTTTTCTCCAATCTCGTCGAGTTGAATCTGGCGATTATATCTCTCTTTTTCTTTTTCTGTCAGTTGCATGGGGATATTATGAAAAGAAATTGTCTGAAAAGATGAAATGTATTTGGGGAATTTTGTATGTATAAATAAAGTTTTCCGGAAGGATATCATTACTTTTTCGGAAAATCAGATGTGTTTCTGAAAAGGTATTGATATTCTCCGGAATATGTTATTTTTTGTTTTTACTTCTGTACGGCAGAGGTGTGAAGCTGTTTTGACATGTGGTCGAATGAAGCATCCCAATCTTTCCATACGGGTTCACGTCCGATGGCTTTTAATGCTTTTTCTACTTCTACCGCTGTACGCTCATCGCTTACATGGAACTGTTCCAGCGCTTGTGGATAAGTATAGTAACCTCCCGGTTCTGTCTTACTCTCAGCACTCATCGTTGTTACTCCAAGTGTAGCCATGTGATCACGGATATTAGCCGGCTCACGGGTAGAGTAAGATATATCTACGTCATGATCGAATATACGCATGGCAAATGTCACCTGAGCCAGCTCTTTGTCGCTCATGATTACGTTCGGTTGGAAACCTTCGTTTTCAGCCGGGCGCATGCGTGGGAAGTTTACGCTGTATTTGGTTTTCCAATAATGTTTTTGCAGGTAGCGCAGGTGATAAGCCATCATTGTTACATCTGTACGCCAGTCTTCCAAGCCGATCAGAACTCCCATACCGATAGAATGAACGCCAGCCTGTCCCATACGGTCGAAACCATTTACACGCCATTCGAATTTCGATTTCATGCCACGCGGATGATAAATATTATAGCGTGCCTTATTATATGTTTCCTGGAAACAGATCACTCCGTTCAGACCGTGGTTTACCAATTCGGCATACTCTTCTGTCTTAAGTGGCATAACCTCTATCTTCAGATTCGAGAAATATGGTTTTGCCAAATCAAGTGCTTTAGCTATATAAGGAACTCCGGCCTTGGCAGGATTTTCTCCTGTTACAATCAACAGATTTTCGAATGGACCAAGTTTTTTGATTGCCCGGTATTCGTTTTCTATTTCTTCCGGAGTAAGAATGGTACGTGCCATCGGATTACTGATATGAAATCCGCAGTACACGCATGAGTTCGTACATGAATTGGTAATATACAGAGGAATAAACATTGAAATAGTTTTGCCGAATCGTTCTTCTGTGTATTTGCGACTCAGGCGTGCCATTGGTTCGAGAAATTTCTCGGCGGCGGGTGAAATCAGTGCCATAAAGTCGTCTACGTCACAATGTGATTTTCCTAATGCGCGCAACACATCGGCTTCAGTCTTTGAGTAGATGGCTTTGGTTGTTTCTTCCCAATTTATTTTTTCTAATTCGTCACTAAACATGATATTTATGGATAGTTTTCAAATTCTTTTATGTATTTCCGCCATTCTGGATAAACGACGGAAATACATGATTGATAGGTTATTATTTCAAGTTTGAAAGATCGCGTGATAACTTCATTGCACAGAAGTTCGGTCCGCACATTGTACAGTATTCGCCGTCAGTATGGCGACCTTCGTTAAAGTATTCCAGTGCACGGTCCGGATCGAGACTCAGGTGGAACTGGTCGCGCCAGCGGAATTCGTAGCGGGCTTTGCTTAAGGCATTATCTCGTATTTGTGCACCTGGATGACCTTTGGCAAGGTCGGCTGCATGTGCTGCTATCTTGTAAGTGATAACTCCTGTACGTACATCTTCACGGTTAGGCAATCCCAGATGTTCTTTTGGAGTAACGTAGCACAACATGGCTGTACCCAGCCAGCCGATTTGAGCGGCTCCGATAGCAGAGGTGATATGATCGTATCCCGGAGCAATATCAGTAACCAAAGGACCAAGAGTGTAGAACGGTGCATTGTGACAATGACTGATCTGGCGTTCCATGTTTTCCTTGATTTTGTGCAAAGGTACGTGTCCCGGACCTTCAATAAATGCCTGTACATTCTTAGCCCATGCGCGTACAACCAGTTCGCCCATTGTGTCGAGTTCTGCAAACTGTGCTTCATCGTTTGCGTCGGCAATACATCCCGGACGCAGACCGTCGCCCAATGATACAGCTACGTCGTATTGAGCAAGTATATCACAAATATCGTCAAAATGTTCGTAAAGGAATGACTCCTGGTCGTGTACCAGACACCATTTGCTCATGATACTACCTCCGCGTGATACAATACCACACAAACGTTTGTCGGCAAGATGAACATTGTGACGGCGTATTCCGGCATGGATAGTGAAATAGTCTACTCCTTGTTCACATTGTTCAATTAGTGTGTCACGGTAAATTTCCCAAGTCAAGTCTTCTACTTTACCGTTAACCTTTTCCAAAGCCTGATAGATAGGCACTGTACCTACCGGAACCGGACAGTTGCGTACAATCCATTCACGAGTTTCATGTATGTTGTCACCGGTAGAGAGGTCCATCAGTGTATCACCTCCCCATTTGCAGCTCCATACAGCTTTGTCTACTTCTTCATCAATGCTGGAAGTTGTAGCTGAGTTGCCGATGTTGGTATTGATTTTTACCAGGAAGTTACGTCCGATGATCATTGGCTCCGATTCCGGATGATTGATGTTTGCCGGCAATACAGCACGTCCGGCCGCAATCTCATCACGAACGAATTCAGGAGTGATATACGTATCAATACCCAACTCTTTACAGTTCATGTTCTCTCGGATAGCTACATATTCCATTTCCGGAGTAACAATACCTTGTTTGGCATAATACATCTGTGTACAGCATTTTCCGGCTTTGGCACGATAAGGCAAAGCAATATGTTCGAAACGCAGATGGTCGAGCGAATGATCGTCGCGTCGCATCTTACCGTATTCTGAAGTGATAGAAGGCAGCTGTTCTACATCGCCACGTTCTACAATCCAGTTTTCGCGCATACGGGGAAGTCCCTTCTTAAGATCGATTTTAATATTGGGATCACTGAAAGGTCCACTTGTATCGTAAACATAAACAGGGGCATTAGGAGTCATGACCTTTTCTCCATTGACAATAGTGACAGTTGGAGTAAGATTCACTTTTTGCATCCCTACTTTTATGAAAGGAAAAAGTGTTCCTTGCATATAAGCTTTTTCGGCATGTGCATATGCCTTTTTATCTTTTTCTTTATCCATGAACGTGTAGTTATTCGTTTAAAAATGCAGTTAACGGAGAAGAAGCTGATGCAACTAAGTTTTCAGCTTGAATACCCAGACCTGCTTCGTAAGCACGTCTTCCGGCGATGACAGCCTCCTTGAAGGCTTTAGCCATTTCTACAGGATTTCCTGCTACGGCGATAGCTGTATTTACCAGACAAGCAGCAGCACCCATTTCCATAGCTTCAGCAGCATGACTTGGAGCGCCGATTCCAGCATCGACAACAACAGGTACATTACTTTGTTCGATAATGATACGCAGGAAGTCGCGTGTCTGCAATCCCTTGTTTGTTCCGATAGGAGCAGCGAGTGGCATGACAGTTGCCGCACCGGCCTCTTCCAGGCGTTTACATAGAGTCGGATCAGCTTGGCAATAAGGCAATACAACGAATCCCAGTTTAACCAATTCTTCTGTAGCTTTCAGGGTTTCAGTTGAATCTGGCAACAGATAACGTGGATCTGGGTGTATTTCCAGTTTCAGCCAGTTAGTTCCAAAAGCCTCACGTGCCATTTGTGCAGCAAATACGGCTTCTTCGGCAGTGCGTACTCCTGATGTATTAGGTAATAGCTGGATGTGCGGATGAATAATATGACGTAACATGTCGTCTTCCTTATTGTCAAGTTCGATACGTTTCATGGCTACGGTTACCATTTCAGTATCTGATGCCAGGATAGCATCTTCCATGAGCTGGTTTGAATTGAATTTGCCGGTTCCCAGAAACAGTCTGGAGTTAAATTCTTTTCCGGCAATGATAAGTTTTTCCATTGTATATTTTGTTTTTGAGTTTTTTGTAATCCTTTTCTTTGATTAAAGCTGTTTGGAGTTCTGAATAGCTTCTAATATGCGGTGCGTTTCGACTACCGGATTCTCTGCCCGAAGAATTGTTCCGCTCAGCGCAATACCTGTAACTCCAGTTTGCATGATTGAGGGAATATCATCGTAGGTAATTCCTCCAATGGCTACAATGGGCAAATTGATTCCGGCTGTCTTCATCTGCGATACGATTGCTTTATACCCTTCCAGTCCAAGAATCGGACTTAAATTCTTCTTGGTCGTAGTAAAGCGGAACGGACCGCAGCCGATATAATCTGCTCCTGCCTGATAATGCATCTGTACATCCTCGAAGGTGTTGGCCGTTCCTCCGATAATAAAATCTTTACCTAAAATCTGACGTGCTTCAGCTATGGGCATATCTTTTTTCCCTAAATGAACTCCGTTGGCATGCAGTTCTTTTACTAATTCTACATGATCGTCGATGATGAAGGTCGCACCATATTCCCGGCATAAAGCCTGTATACGGACAGCTTCCGGACGGATTTCATCGGGAGTTGCGTCTTTCATGCGCAGCTGAATCCAACGGCAACCTCCTTCAAGTGCCATACGTGCCGAATCATAATAAGAATATTGGTCTGTAAAATGTGTGATGAATTGCAGTTCCATTTCTTTATCCTCCGCATGCAGCTTTTATGATAACCAGACTATCTCCGTTTTGTATTTCTTGTTCTGCCCATTGACTACGGGGAATCATACGGTTGTTCAATGCTATGGCTACTCCTTGTGGAGGTAAATCCAGTTGTGCCGCTAAAGCAGAGATGGTATTTCCTGTGGTAAGTTCTACCTCTTTGTTGTTGACTTGTACTTTCATGATAATGATATTTTTAGTGAAAGTAATAACAAAGAGCTGTCCCGAGAATCGGAGAAGATATATGATGGATACGAATAACAATCCCTTCGGCGGTACTAACCGCATCAGGTGCTTAGGGTATGATCTCAGCCCGTCCGGAGGGCACCCCTTTGTTTTTACTTGTGGGCAAAGATACACTTTTTGCTGTATATCTTGATAATTTTCACTTTGTTTTTCTTTTATTTTTTCGGGTGTCACCTATAAAGTGATAATTTATCGGGTAGAAAAAGAAAGTTTCTTTATCTGTAATTGAGGTTATATTTCCAGTAAATAGGTTATGAACTAATTGGGGGAGAACTTTTATTTTTGCATCGTAATAAAAATGTTTGAATTATGTATATTGAAAAAATTGATTCTCCTGCCGATGTAAAGATATTGTCGGTTGAACAAATGGAAATATTGGTCGGCGAGATACGTCAGGCTTTACTGCATAAATTAAGTGAGCATGGTGGACATATCGGACCCAATTTAGGAATGGTAGAGGCTACTATTGCCCTGCATTATGTATTTAGTTCACCACACGATAAGATTGTTTATGATGTGTCGCACCAAGTTATACCCATAAATCTGACAGGTAGAAAAGGTGCCATTTTTGAATGCAGCAGATTACGATAAGGTATCCGGTTATACCAATCCACAGGAAAGTGAACACGACTTTTTACTATCGGACATACTTCGACTTCTGTCAGTCTGGCTTGCGGACTGGTAAAGGCACGCGACTTGAAGGGAGGTAATGAAAATATTATTGCAGTGATTGGCGATGGCTCTTTGAGTGGAGGAGAGGCCTATGAAGGTTTGAGTAATGCCGGTGAGAATGGAACCAATATGATTATTGTAGTCAATGACAACGAGATGTCTATTGCCGAAGAACATGCCGTAGCATTGGCGTCAGGAATTGCTGCAGGTGGTGGAAAGCCTGTATATGGAGTTTATAGCTCATTTATACAACGTTCTTACGATCAGTTGTCTCAAGACCTGTGTATCAATAACAATCCGGCTACGATTGTTGTCTTTATGGGAACAATAGCTGGTATGAACGATGAAACTCATCTCGGTTTCTTCGACATCCCGTTGATATGCAATATTCCTAATATGGTTTATCTGGCTCCTACTTGTAAAGAGGAGTACTTCGCTATGTTGAAATGGTCTATTCATCAGCATGAGCATCCAGTTGCTATTCGTGTTCCGGGTGCTTCTGTTGTATCTGGCAATCTGGATTTCGATACAGATTATAGCGACTTGAATCGCTATAAGTTAGTACAAAAAGGAGAAAAGGTAGCAATCCTTGGTTTAGGAGCCTTTTATGGATTAGGAGAGTCGGTTGCAAAGCTTTTGAAAGAGGAATGTGGAGTAGAAGCTACCTTGATAAACCCTCGCTATATTACAGGACTGGATGTTGAGATGCTGGAAGAATTGAAACGCTCACATTCATTAGTCGTGACATTGGAAGACGGTGAGCTGGATGGAGGTTTTGGTGAAAAGATTGCCCGTTTTTATGGAAGTTCGGATGTGAAGGTCTTGAATTACGGAGTACGTAAAGAATTTGCCGACCGTTATATCACAGAAGAATTATTGAAGGCAAACAGACTGACAGATGTGCAGATTGTGGAAGATATACGTAAATATTGGTAATCAGATCAGATTATAAACAGAAAAGACTATAGCAGGACACTGTATAATGCTGCTATAGTCTTTTTTTATAAAGTGCTTACGCGTTATTATTTGTTTCGTGTAACTGTATAAATCACTTTACCGTCTTTATTGATCATATGCAGGTTAAGTACCTTTTTGTCGGCTGTTATCAGAGAAAATCCAGTTTCACTGCTACAGAATTTTGTTCCGTCGACAGGCTTTACGTCGCGGCTGAGTGAACCGGAGGTATTTACTACATAGTCGATGTTGCTGCCGGCCTTGCGTACGTGCTGGAAATTATGAATGTGTCCACATAAATACATGTCTACATTTTTATGTTTGCGCAGAATTGTATCCAGACGTTTTTGCAAGTCGGTACGTTCTGATTCACTCTTGTCTGTATCTGCATAGATGGGATGATGTCCGATTACCAGTACCCAGTCTTCTTTTGCTGTAGTGAGTACAGAGTCGAGCCATGCCAGTTGTTTATCCATGTTTTGTTTGCATGCGTCAGGATATTTTTCTGTATCCTTTCTGTATTTGTCGAGCAGTGGCGCTGTATCAATCATGACCATGCGAACTGTTACTCCGTCATTTTCTTCTACACGTGTATAGTAGCGGTCGGGCATTCTCCAGCGTGCACTTACATTGCTATAGTCGATAACCGCCTGTGTATTGCCACGATATTCGTGGTTTCCCAAAACAGGATACCAGGGAATCATCAAATCGGGGTGACTATAGATCAGCTCATAATTGGTCATCCACAAAGGATCAGTTGTGCTGCGTACACCTTCGAAATGGTGAACATCTCCAGCAGCTACTACAAATTCGATGTCTACATTCTCAGCCATTTTACCCATCAGTTCAGCGATTGGCTTCTGGTCATAATAGCCATTTCGTCCCAGGTCATTTGCTAAGATAAAATTGATAGGTTTTTCTAGTTTTGTCCATTCGGTTGTGTTCTGGGCAAATCCGCTTATTGCGGCCAATGCAACACATAGTGTGATAAATGTTTTTTTAATTGAAATCATAATGGTTTGTTTTTTGTTCAGTGCAAAGTTCGATACTGAATCTGAAAAAAATATGAATTTTCTAATGAGATAAATTATTTTTTTTGAAAAAGAAAAGGTTCGAAACCGATGTGCAGTCCGAACCTTTCTTTGACAAAGTTTCTAGAAATTAGAAATGTTTATTTAGTTCCATAGGCACCGAAACGAGCTTCTACTTTTGGAGAAGTATAGGTTTGTCCGTTTACCTGCAATCCTTCGGTATCGAAGTAAGGAGCCATTTTGGTATCTGTTCCGTCATAAGCACCTGCCAGAACCGGAGATCCTGCCTGTACGTGGAAATCCCATGCGTCCTGATAGATGTAATCTGTCAAAGCTACGTCGTTGATTGGGAAGTTGACAAATTTCGGATCGTTGGCAGCACAGTCTGATGCTGTTTTTGTGATGATACTGTTTGCGTCTACTACGCCTTCGTAATAGTTTTTGTGTGCATAAGCATATCCTTCCCATGAATATGCTACGCCTGATTCATCTTCAAAGACAACATTACTTTTCTGAGTACCAGAAGCATAATAGTTGTAATCAATAACAGATTCGCTGCAATATCCTTCATCCGGATTGTTTGGAAGATCGTAGCTAGGAGTCATGGCTCTGAACTTACAGTTTACCATCAGGTTGTTGAATACGTTTGCAAAAGCATTTTTTTCTACATAAACACATCCGCCTTTTGCTCCGTCACGACGCCATCCGGCATTGATGATTGTATTGTTGTATGCCTGTATTTTTGCCATTCCACGATCTTCACTCTGGCCTGAGCTAGATAATTTCAAACCGTTGGTATTCGGGCTGAACATTACATTGCCTGCTACATCGACTACACAGCCTGCTTTTACATTTACTGCTTCAGCTCCGTCATATCCGTTGGCAGCAAAAATGTTGTTGGCAATAATGGCATTTCCTCCCATCAGGTAGATACCGTCTGACCATCCGTTACGCAAAACAGAGTTTGTGATAACATAGCGGCCGTTGATGTTATTGGTTGTAATTTGTGGATAAGCATCATCACCGGCAGTATAGATACCAGCACTAGCAGCAGGAGAACCTTCAATAACCTGACCACCTGTATATTCGATGATAGTATGATCGATCAGCATTTCTCCACAGGTAGAAGTTGCAACAATACCTCCCCACAGACCTGCCAAAGCATTTTCTTCAGTACGTTCATCTTCAGGAACAGAGAATAAAACAGGTTTTTCGGCTGTACCTTCACAATACAAATTTCCTTTTACTGTAAATTCGATTGGGGCATGGTTGGCTCCTACACCAGCAGTGCTTACAATAACCTTTGCACCAGCTTTAATAATCAGAGTTTTCCCTTCAGGAACAGTGTAATGGTTAGTCAGATTAGCTATTGTATCACCAGGCCATATGATGACGTCTTCGTTTGTTTCATCACCACCATCGTTGCCTCCAGGATTTTCAGTATTGTTCTCGTTTTGAATAGTTTCATCTTCAGAGCAAGCAGCCATAAAAGATAATGCTACTAAGGCTGTACCAGCCAGCAAATAATTTTTCAGTTTCATCTTGTAAAAAAATTGTTATTAGTGTCTAATTTATAATTGATTATAGTTTGTATCTGATTCCCAGCATGAATGACTGTCCGTGCCATTCCTTGCGTTCAATTACATTTCCGTCTTTGCGTTCAGAATTTACACTTTCCGTATGAGGACCATTCTGTATAAATCTCAGCAACGGAGTATCCAGCAGATTGGATGCTTTAGCAAAAATACTGATACCGTTTTTAAAGCTTTTTTCAACAGAAGCATCCAGTTGTATGTAGCCGTCTTCCCAGATATCATCATTATACCAGTTGGAAATATCGCTTAGACGTTTTCCGGTATAGCTTCCGGCGAGCTGGCTTTCCCAGCCATATTTGGTACTCTTGAAGAGTAATGATAAATTGGCTACATGAGCTGCCTTGTCCGAATAGCGGACGTGTCTGTGATACACTCTTCACATCATTGCCTTCCATGATACGCTTGTCGGTAGTAATAGAAGAGTGAGTATAGGTATAGTTGGCTTTGATTCCGAACCAGTTGAAGTACTTCATTATATCTACTTCAACTCCCAAGTTGGTAGCATTACCGAAGTTCATCGGTTTGTAGTATGTATCTTGACCTTCATTCAGCAAACCGTATTCTATCGGGTTCTGCAATCTTTTGTAGAACATACCT
>ENA-OQHF01000783-OQHF01000783.1-human-gut-metagenome-genome-assembly--contig:-NODE-783-length-18256-cov-6.440510_pt1 | contig 18256 bp, 17 predicted proteins | sample MGYA00242559_ERZ504709 | MGnify/ENA primary metagenome ERZ504709 (study PRJEB26092, sample SAMD00036203) | human gut metagenome | host: Homo sapiens | study: EMG produced TPA metagenomics assembly of... | reverse complement strand
ATTGATGAATGTGGTGTTAAGATTGATATTACAGATGATGGATTTTGTATCTGTATGCGGCGTAGATGCAGGCAGGCATGGATCAGGCAATGAAGTATATCAATACTATTGTTACAGGGATTTTTGAAGAAGGCCAGATTTTACGAAGGTAAGGTTGTAAGCATCAAAGAGTTTGGTGCATTCGTTGAATTTGCACCGGGTAAGGAAGGCATGGTTCATATTTTCAAAGATTGCAAAAGAAAGAATCGAACATGTAGAGGACGTACTGACATTAGGTGATAAGGTACGCTGCAAGTGCATGGGCAAAGATAAGATGGGCAGATTAAGCTTTTCTATTAAAGACGCTGAATAATAAAGAATAAATTTTACGGGCGGCGGGCATCAGATATGCTTCCGCCTGTAACAATAGAATGGAGGATTATCATGGTAGATAACAATTGCGCATATTGTGTAGAAGGCGATTTAGTAGCAAAATTCGGTATTAAGATTTGCGAACTTGAAACGTCAAAGGTCTATTTATTTAAGGAGCAGAGCCATCCGGGCAGATGTATCGTAGCACATAAGAAGCATGTCGGCGATATGAATGAACTGACAGCAGAAGAACGTGCAGCTTACTTCGAAGATGTTGCAAAGGTTGCAAGAGCAATTATGGCAGCTTTCCATCCGGACAAGGTAAATTATGGTGCTTACGGTGATACGGGTCATCATCTTCATTTTCATCTCTGCCCGAAGTACAAGGACGAATTTGAATGGGGCGGTGTATTCTTAATGAATCCGGATAAGAAGTACTTATCTGATGCCGAATATGCGGAAATGATTGAAAAGATTAAGAGCCATTTATAAAATGAAAAATGGACTGCCGCACTGGGATGAATGTAGGTTCTCTTAGTCCGGCAGTTTTTCTTTTACCTGAAAAAGTATTTATTATATCGGCAAAGTATGATAAGATAAATAATAATTGTGCGGGAAGAAGTACATGAAGATATGGAAAGAAAGGGTGACACCGTATGAGCAGGCAGGAAGAAGATACGAAAGCGGAAATTTCCCCAATGATGACAGAGCAGGGGCGCGAAGAACTATATTTATATTCACTACGGAAAATGGCGGAAGAAAGAGCAGACAGTGACAGAGCAGCCCTTACGGGACTTTACGGTCCGAAATCATTCTTTTTTAAGGCCAATGAATGTATGCAGCAGCATGAAAAACTACAGTATGCACTGATTCGTATGGATATATACCGCTTTAAAACGGTCAATGAATTCTGCGGCAGGCAGCAGGGTGATAAACTGCTTCAGTACATAGCAGACTGCATACGGGAATACGAATCGGATATGTCGGTTGTCGGTCATCTGCGTGCGGACATTTTTACAATCTGTCTTCCATTTAAGAATAAAAAGCAGTTATCGGATATTGCAGTTGCACTCCATGAAAAAATCTGTGCGTATCCGCTGTTTTGTAAGGCATTGCCTGCATTTGGCATCTGCATTTCAAAGAATCACATGGACATCAGCCTGATGTGTGACTATGCTGATATGGCACTGCAGAAAATTAAGGGAAAAGCCTATGCAATTTATGAGTTTTATGATGATAAAATGCGTAAAGAAATGATGCGCGAAAAACGTATTGAGAATAATGTTGCAATGGCGCTGCGGGACGAAGAATTTAAAGTCTATATACAGCCCAAAGTTGATATGCGCAGTGGAGAAATAATTGGCGGAGAAGCACTGATACGGTGGCATAGTGTCAAAGAAGGCATTATTTATCCTGATGAATTTATTCCAGTGCTGGAAAAGAGCGGCTATATCGTGGATGTTGATGCATATGTATGGGAGAAGGTATTCGCAGCCATTCATATCTGGAAGACCGGTGGAATTACGCCGGTGCCGATTTCTGTAAATGTATCCAGAAGCCATGTATATCAGAAGTCTTTTGCAGGAGTGCTGGAAAAACTGGCACAGCAGTATGATGTAGAGCCGTATTATGTACCCCTTGAAGTTACGGAAAGTATGTTTACGGAATACGTAGACAAATTGTATAAGAATATTACAAGGCTTCAGAGTGCAGGCTTCCGCTTTTCCATGGATGACTTTGGTGCAGGCTATTCCTCTTTAAATATGTTAAAGGATGAGCCGGTGGACGAAGTTAAGATTGACCGTTTCTTCTTGAAGGATATTAAAAAAGAAAAAAGCCAGATTGTAATCCGCAATGTCATTCACATGATACAGGAATTGCAGTTAGATATGATTGTAGAAGGTATTGAAACAAAAGAACAGGCAGAATTACTGATGAATTATGGCAGCTATAAGGCACAGGGCTATTACTATTATAAGCCGATGCCGATGACAGAATTCGAGCAGCTGCTGATAAAACAGCAAAAAGGCTTGTAATCAGTACATAAAATGTGGTAAAATGTCTGTCGGTGTTTTTTAATGAAAATAAAGATTGAGTTGAATAAAGGAGAATGAGAAATGTCAGGACATTCAAAGTTTGCAAATATTGCACATAAAAAAGCTGCAAATGATGCAGCAAAGGGAAAGATTTTTACCCGTCTTGGTAAGGAAATTATGGTTGCTGTAAAAGAGGGCGGTCCGGAAGTTAACAACAACAGTAAGTTAAGACAGGTTGTGACAAAGGCAAAGGCAGCAAACATGCCGAATGATACAATTGAAAGAGCAATCAAAAAAGCTGCCAGTACAGATATGAGCAGTTTTGAATCTGTTACATACGAAGGTTATGGTCCGAATGGGACGGCTATTATTGTTGAAGCCCTTACAGATAACAGAAACAGAGCAGCTTCCAACATCCGTAACGCATTTACAAAGGGCGGCGGAAATGTCGGAACACCGGGCTGTGTATCCTTTATGTTTGACAATAAGGGACAGATTATCATTGGGAAAGAAGACTGTGATAAAGATGCCGATGAATTGATGATGCTTGCTCTGGATGCAGGCGCGGATGACTTCAATGAAGAAGAAGACTGTTTTGAAGTTACAACAGCACCGGAAGATTTTGATGCAGTCAGTGAAGCTTTGACAAATGAAGGCATTACATTTGCTTCTGCTGAAGTAACAATGATTCCGCAGACAGTTGTTGAACTGACAACAGAGGATGACATCAAGAAGATGAGAAGAATTTTAAATCTTTTAGATGAAGAAGATGATGTACAGAATGTATATCACAACTGGGATGAACCGGAAGAAGACGAAGAGTAAGATAAAAATTACAATAACTGTAATGTAGTTCTTTCGGATATTGCACGGACCGCCAAAATCAAAAGTGCGGTTCGTGCATTTTTTGTGGAATTTTAATAAAATACTTCCCTTTTGTAAAATAAGATGATAAAATAAAAGATAAGAACGCTGGGGGATTGTGAACAATATAATAATAATACGGAAGAACTGCATTATGCAGCAGGGTGGAGAATGTTATGCGGTTAGCAGAATTGCCGGTTGGCACAGGTATTTTATTTGATGTGAGTATCCAGAAGCAGGAGCTGGAATTTCCGTCAGAGGTAGTTGAAGTTCATGATAATTTTATTTTAACAAAACCGGTTATGTCGAAAGGAAAAGTTGTCGGATTGGGCGGAGAAGGTGTTTCCGTAAGCCTGACCTATTCCAGAAATGACAAGGCACCGATTGTATGGAAGGGTGTCGGATGTTCGGTTGTAAAAACCAAAGGCAGGGTTTTGTATAAAGTAATCGCCAGTGGTGCGGGATTTGAAGTGAACCGGAGAGAGGCATTCAGACTGTTTGTTGGTCTGGAAGGTATTGCACGTGTTGGAACCAACCGGAGGGCAATGGATGTTATTTTAAAAGATTTAAGTGATACAGGCTTTGCATTTGTGGTTGATCATGAGATTGAAGATGCAACCGGTTTATCGGTGCGTCTGGTATTTAAGGATTTTGACAGAAATTATGATCTGACAGGATTTATTGTCCGGCTGGTAAAAGTGGAAGAAGAAAAATATGTGTACGGATGCCGCATGACAATGCGCAATCAGCTGATTAATCATTATATCAGCATGAAACAGCGTCAGATGCTTGCAAATCACAGTGGAGCCAATATACGGAATCGTGACAATTACGGACTGCTTAATGCATTGAAAGAAAAAGAAGAACCAGTAGTAAATGAAAGTGATTTGGACAGAAAGTATATTAGCGACGTGGACAAATCAGAGAGACGTAAGATATTTGACGGCAGAAATCCGGGAAAGATAATCTGATGGATTTGTAACCGTGGATTTTACGCCCCATAAAAGACAGACAATATGGAGGGACCGATATGAGGAGTAAAGAAGACACAGACAATAGCAGAAGAGTATTTCAGTCAGCTTCAACATCGGGGCGGTATAAATATGACATGATGCCAAGATGTCCGGACTGTGGTATTCATATGAAATATATTTACGGAGAAATGTTTGAGTGTCCGGTCTGCCACAGACAGGAGCAGACACAATTTGGTAAGGTGCGTTCTTATCTGGAAGAACATGGTCCGCAGCCGGCAATGGTTATTTCAAACGAAACAGGTGTGCCGGTCAATGTTATTGATAATTTTTTACGTCAGGGACGGATTGAAATACCGGATGGTTCGCCGGTGTATATCAAGTGCCAGTCCTGTGGCGCAGATATCCGTTACGGAAGATACTGTCCGGACTGCATGGTAAGAATGACAAAAGAACTTGGGAAAGCCATGCTGATGTCAGAAGTTGGTGAGAAACCGACGAATAAGCCGGATATGTCAGGAAAGATGCACATTTTAAATTCATCTTTGCGGACAAGAGATGGAAAATAGTAAAATATTATAAAAAGCCTTTTTGTTCGGACAGGACAGAAAGGCTTTTTTATCATGATAATTTGTTCATTAAAAAAGAGGGATATACACTTATAACCCGTAAGCGTATATCCCATCTCTCTTTAGACTGAATGAATTATTTTACATCGAAACCGAAGTATCTTACTGCATTGTTGTAAGAGATACCCTTTACGATCTTTTCGAGCGCTTTTTCGTCGTTTGGATATTCACCATTTTCAACCCAGCCACCGATTAATTCGCACATGATTCTTCTGAAGTATTCATGTCTTGTGTAAGATAAGAAACTTCTTGAGTCTGTAAGCATACCGATGAAGTTACCAAGTAAGCTTAAATTAGCAAGAGAGGTCATATGGTTTGTCATGCCGACCTTATGGTCATTGAACCACCATGCTGAACCCTGCTGAATCTTGCCGACAGCCTTAGAATCCTGGAAACATCCAAGTACTGTACCGATAGCAGCGTTTACAGACGGATTTAATGAATAGATGATTGTCTTTGGCAGTTCATCTGTGATATTTAATGCATTTAAGAACTGTGCCATTTCAGCAGAGCAGTCATAAGTATTAATGCAGTCATATCCTGTATCCGGTCCTAACTGGTTGTATCTTAATGTGTTGTTATCACGGATTGTACCGTAATGTAACTGCATTACCCAGTTTAACTTGTTGTATTCTTTACCAACTGAAACCATGAATGCTGTCTTGAATTTGTTCATTTCATCAACAGTAATTGTTTCACCTGCAAATCTCTTTGCGAAAATCTTTTCGATTTCTTCTGTTGTGTATGGCTTGTACATAACATATTCAAGAGCGTGGTCAGATACACAGCATCCCATAGAAGCGAAGAATTCCATTCTGTTTCTTAAAGCATCCATTAAGGAAGCAAAAGAATTAACAGTGATACCGCTGACATCAGATAATGTCTTTAAGTAATCAAGGTATTCAGGCTTTTCAATGTTCATAGCCTTATCCGGTCTCCATGCAGGAAGTACCTTTACTTCAAAAGTATCATCTTCTGCCAGGACCTTATGCCATTCAAGTGAATCAACCGGATCATCTGTTGTACAGATTAATGTTACATTAGACTTGCGGATTAAGTTTCTGACTGACATAGAGTCTTCCTGAAGCTTTGCGTTGCACAGATTCCATACTTCTTCAGCTGTATCCCCGTTTAACACGCCGTTATAGCCGAAGTATCTCTGTAATTCAAGGTGGCTCCAGTGATACAGCGGATTACCGATAGCCATTTCAAGTGTTTCAGCCCATTTCTGGAATTTTTCCCTGTCAGAAGCATCACCTGTGATGTACTTCTCGTCAACACCGTTTGTTCTCATCTGACGCCATTTATAATGGTCGCCGCCGAGCCATACCTGAGTGATGTTTTCAAATTTTCTGTCCTCAGCAATTTCTTTTGGATTGATGTGGCAGTGATAGTCAACAATTGGCATTTTGTCAGCATAATCGTGAAAAAGATGCTGAGCAGTTGGTGTGGAAAGTAAAAAGTCCTTGTCCATGAATTGTTTCATGTTAGTGTCCTCCTGTAACTTAAAAATTTGTTGTGTTGCGTTTAATTATATCAGCAGCAATGATATTCTCTGCGGGAACGTCATGACCGCTTAATACCTGCATTAAAATATTGACGGCTTTAACGGAAAGCTGTTCCACCTTGCTGTCAATCGAAGTTAATTCCGGTTCGGTGCAGTTGGCAAGAACGGAATTGTTGTAACCGATAATCTGAAGCTGTTCCGGAATGGCAATCCGGTGTTCATAGGCATATTTAACAGCGCCCACGGCTAAAGAATCATCGGAGGTGACTACGGCATCAAAAGAAATTCCTTTGTCATAAAGGGTATTCAGATAATCCTTTGCGCGCTGGATATTCTTGGTGCATAAATGTGTCCATTCCTCACGCAGGGGAATCCCCGCATCCGAAAGGGCATTTTTATAGCCTTTTAATTTGTTCATTCCGCTGTAGGAGGTACTGGTGTAAAGATACACAATCTGACGTCTTCCTGCGGCAATCAGACGGCTGGTCGCATCGTATACGGCAGCAGTGTCGTTGCACATGACGGAATAAATGTTTTTGCCGGGTAAAAACCCGTTTGCCAGAACAATCGGAACTTCCTTTGCGGCATTTAAGATATAGCGGTTATCGCTTCCCGGCTGGTTTAACACAAACTGGGAACCGGCTAAGATAATGCCGTCCACACGCTTACTGATTAATAAATCCAGATACTTTTTCTTGGTTTCGGAATCCTGTCCGGTACAGCACAAAATGGAATCGTAATTGTGCCGGCGCAGTTCCTGCTCCAGATAATAAACCGCATTGGCAAGGTAGGTATCAGAAGAATCACTGCACATAATGCCGATGGTCTTCATTGTATTAAGTCCCAGACCGCGTGCAAAAATATTCGGTGTATAGTCAAGCTCCTTCATGGCGACAAGAACTTTGTTTTTAGTTTTATCGCTGACATTGGCATTGCCGTTTAACACTCTGGAAACGGTTGCAATGGAAACGCCGGCTTTTTTAGATACATCGTAAATATTCATAAAATTCTCCGGTAGTGTTCTAGCTGCTTCTGATTATTTATGATACCTGCTGATTGCTTCATGTTACACATTCCCGCAATCAGCATCAGGATATTCGCATATCGTATGCTCATATCGGGGCGGGTCGCAAGGTCTTTCACCCACTGATGAGCAAGCTCATGTGTGTGAAAGAGTTTTTGACCCTGGTATCATAAAAAATATGTAAATGTAAGCACTTACATATTGATAAATGCATTATACAATGTTATGATAATAAAAACAAGTGTGATGTTCTAACATTTATGCAAAAGATTGAAAAAGTAGTTGACTAATTACGCGTTTCAGTTTATTTTAAATAATGTAAGCGCTTACATTGCACTTATGTTTGATTACCATAAACTGGTTTTACTAAAGGGCGGTGCCAAGAAGCGGACCCTGTAAAAAAAGGAGATTGAAAATGCAAAGATTAAACAAGAGTATTACACATGCAGTTGACAGACCGGTTAAGGTTATGCAGTTTGGTGAAGGTAACTTCCTTAGAGCATTCGTTGATTATATCTTTGATGTAACGAACGAAAAGACGGACTTCAACGGCGGCGTTGTAATTGTTAAGCCTATCGAATTCGGTACACTGGAAAGATTCCATGATCAGGAATGCCAGTACACACTTCAGTTAAGAGGTTTTGTTGACGGACAGCCAAAGGAAATCACCCGTCAGATTACATCTGTAGTAGATGCTGTTGCTGCAATCGAAGATTATGACAAGTACATCGAATACGGAACAAGTGAAACTCTTAGATTTATCGTTTCTAATACAACAGAAGCAGGTATTGTATTTGACGAAACAGATAATGACCCGAATGCACGTCCTCCTAAGACTTATCCGGGTAAGCTGACACAGCTTCTTTATAAGAGATATCAGAAGTTCAACGGAGCAGCAGACAAGGGTCTTATCCTGCTTCCATGTGAACTGATTGCCGACAACGGTATTGAATTAAAGAAATGCATCATGAAGTTCATTGAACTCTGGGGACTTGAAGACGGATTCAAGGACTGGGTAAACAAGTACTGCTCATTCTGCCCGACACTGGTAGACAGAATTGTTCCGGGTTATCCAAGAGAAGATGCTGCTAAGCTTTGCGAAGAATGGGGTTATGAAGACCAGTTAATCGACAGAGCAGAAGTTTTCGGACTCTGGGTTGTTGAAAGTGATTCAAACCTTCCGCTTGAACAGTTAGAGAAGGAACTTCCATTCAAGGAAGCAGGCTTAAATGTTGTATTTACAAAGGATCATCATCCATACAAGGAAAGAAAGGTAAGAATCCTCAACGGTTCCCATACTTCTTTCGTATTGGCATCATTCCTTGCAGGCAATGACAACGTTGAAAATTCAATGAAAGACCCTGTAATCAGAAAGTACATGGAAGAAACTCTTTACAACGAAGTTATTCCTACACTTTCACTTTCAAAGGAAGACTGCGAAGAATTTGCAAAGGCTGTTATCGACAGATTCTTAAACCCATTCGTAGACCACAGATTATTAAGCATTTCCTTAAACTCTGTATCTAAGTGGGAAGCAAGATGTCTGCCTTCATTCTTAGGCTATGTAAAGAAATTTGACAAGCTTCCGAAGTACCTTACATTCTCTATCGCAGCATTAATGAGCTTCTATACATCACAGACAGAAGCTGAATTCAACGGCGGTATTGTATTAAAGGGTGACAGAAACGGTGAAGAATATAACATCACAGACGATAAGGCTGTTCTTGATTTCTTCAGAGATAATTCAGGAAAGTCCGCAGAAGAATTTACACATGCTTACTTAAGCAATACAAAGTTCTTTGGTGGAGAAGATCTTACAAAGGTTGCAGGTCTTGAAGAAACAATTACTGAATATATCAAAGACATCAGAGAAAGAGGCATGAGAGCAGTTGTAAATGATTTAGCACTTGACTAATTCATATTGCAGTTTAGAATGCTTATCAGTGTATAAGAACAGGCTCTGAATACTTATAAGAGCGGGTGTGTCAGTATCATCCGCTCTTACTTTATAATAATCAAAAGATTTAAAGAGGTATATATGCAGGATTTTATTAAAATTAATAAAGATGATAATGTTGCTGTAGCATTAAAGCCGATTGCAAAAGGTACAACGGTCAACGTAGCAGGAACAGAAGTGACAACGGTTGAAGATATCCCACAGGGACACAAGTTTGTCATCAAAGAAATCAAGAACGGTGATCCGGTTATCAAATACGGTTTCAGAATCGGATTTGCACAGGCTGATATTCCGGTAGGTGCATGGGTTCATACACATAACTTAAAGACAGGTCTTGGCGAACTGTTAGAGTATACTTATGAACCGGAAGGACATAAGGATGTAGAACCGACAGAACCGGCTTACTTTGACGGTTACATGAGAGAAAACGGTAAAGTCGGTGTCCGTAACGAAGTATGGATTGTTCCGACAGTCGGCTGTGTAAACTCTATTGCAAGAGCAATCGAAGCAACAGCAAGAATGAATAAGCCGGAAGGCGTTGATGAAGTTGTTGCATTTACACATCCTTACGGATGTTCACAGACTACAGAGGATCAGGAAAATACAAGAAAGATTCTTGCAGACCTGATTAACCATCCAAATGCAGGTGCCGTGCTGTTACTTGGACTTGGATGTGAAAACAGCCGTATTGAAGTATTAAAAGACTATATCGGCGAAGTAAATTCCGACAGAGTAAAGTTTCTTCAGGTTCAGGACGTTGAAAATGAACAGGAAACAGCTGAAAAGATGATGGAAGAACTGATGGCTTATGCAGCGACCTTTAAGCGTGAAAAGGTCAATGCAAAGGAACTGATTATCGGTATGAAGTGCGGTGGTTCAGATGGTTTATCCGGTATCACAGCCAATCCGACAGTCGGTCTGTTCTCAGATATGCTCGTATCAAAGGGTGGTACAACCATTCTTACAGAAGTTCCGGAAATGTTCGGTGCAGAAACGATTCTTATGAACCGTTGTGCAAATAAGGAACTCTTTGAAAAGACAGTACACCTGATTAACGATTTCAAGGAATACTTCATCAAGAACGGTCAGGAAATTTATGAAAATCCTTCACCGGGAAATAAAGACGGTGGTATTACAACACTGGAAGATAAGTCTTTAGGATGTACACAGAAGTCAGGAAGCTCTTTAGTAAAGGGTGTTCTTGCATATGCTGAACCGGTTCATACAAAGGGACTCAACCTTTTAAGCGCACCGGGTAATGACCTTGTAGCAGCGACAGCCTGTGCAGCTTCCGGCGCACAGATGGTTCTGTTTACAACAGGCCGCGGTACACCGTTTGCTTCACCGGTACCGACCGTTAAGATTGCAACAAACTCAAGACTTGCAGGTAACAAGAGCAACTGGATTGACTTCAATGCAGGAAGAATCGTTACAGATGACCTTCCGCTTGAAGATGCAGCAAAAGAGCTGTTCCAGCTCGTATTAGACGTTGCTTCCGGCAAGAAGGTAAAGGCTGAAATCGCAGGATTCCACGATTTAGCAATCTTTAAGCAGGGTGTAACACTGTAAGATATGATATTATAAAAGGCAGACCGGCCGTTTTCCTGTTTGGATAGTGAATGGGAAACGGCGGGGCTGTCTTTTTTGCTTTGCCTAAAAATAAAAAATCGTGTATAATAAATATATGATGTTGGGGACACAAGCCCCACCTATAAGCAAGCTCATGTGGGTTTAGATCTTTTGACCCTGATATCAATATATTTGGATTTTTACATCGTGGAGGATTTGTGACCAATGACAGAGGGGGTTTCAGTGGGAATTTGTGATGATGTCCTGTTATGGAGAGAAGAAATTACAGATAAAGTGCTGGCATATCAGACAGAAAAACAAATTCAGATTACGATAAAGCAATATAGCTGTGCAGAAGATTATCTAAAGGCGCAGGATGATATAGATATTTTGTTTTTGGATATTGAGATGTCCGGAATGTCCGGAATTGCGTTAAAAGATATTTTGATTCAAAATAAGAGAAAAGAAATGATTGCATTTATAACGTGCTATGACGGATATATCCGGGAGGCTTTTGGCAAAAATGTATGTGGTTTCATAGATAAACCGGTTTCAAGGGAAAAGGTATTTGAGGTTCTGGATAAAGCTGTTGAGGAGAAAAAAGAAAATGCAGTCTGCCGGCTTACGGCAGAAACAGGGGTTTCATTAAAAGAGATTCAATATATTAAATCAAACGATAAATATATTGAGATTTATACGGAAAATGGTGTTGTGCCGGGATATATCAGTTTAAAGGAGTGTGAGGACATACTTCCGGTTCAGACATTTATACGGGTTTCGCAATTTTATATTGTGAATTTTGTGGCAATTAAAAATATTGCGGGAACAATAGAAATGAATGATGGACAAAAAATCAAAGTCAGCCGTGGAAAGTTAAAAGAAATCCAAAGACAGTATGCCGATTACCTAATGGAAATCCGTTTCCCGTATATTTAGTAAAAGTGTGAGTTTGGGAGGGTATGCATGAACTTAACGTTTAATGAAGAAATTTTTAAAAATTGCAGGAATAAGGAACAATATTTTCAATATATAGAAGAACTTATTTGGCTTGGCAGGGAAGTTCAGGATAATGGTATTATGGCTTTTGAAAGTGAAAAGTGGCAGAATGTTACAGCATATGAGCGTGAAGCAATAGATTTGCTGTGCGAAGGCTGTCCGCCAAACAGACTGGAATTCATGCTGACAACGCTTTTAAACACATCGGATTTTACAGAAGATGAATACATAAAAGCGGTACTGTTCAGGGTATTTGTGATTTTCTTACAGCCCGGCGGAATCAGTGAAACAGAGATGAAAAAGCTGTTGTTATCGCATTTTGGCATACAAGAGTATTATAACAGAATATAAAAGATACAAACAATAAAATGTCCGACAGGGGAATGAATCCTGCCGGACATTTTTCTTTTAGATAAGATGAAATAAATCAAAAATGTATTGGAATATTGAACATTTATGGTTTCCGGGGGCAGAATGGGTCGGGAAAGACCATGCTGATGCGGTGTATCTGCGGACTGGTGATTCCTGATAACGGAGCAATTATTGTAGACGGAGATGAACTGGGAAAAAGAATATCATTTCCGGAAAGTCTTGGCGCACTCATTGAAAGTCCGGGATTTATAGAGCATTACAGTGCATTGGATAATATGAGGGCAATCGCATCCATCAAAGGAATTGCTTTGGAAAATGAAATGCGTGAAATACTACAGGAAGTAGGATTAGACCCTGATGAAAAGAAGTCCGTAAAGAAATATTCACTTGGAATGAGACAAAAGCTGGGAATTGCCATTGCACTAATGGAAAATCCCGAACTGATTATTTTAGATGAACCTTTTAATGCTTTAGATGAAAAAAGTGTGGAAAAAGTAAAGAAAATTATAAAACAAAGAGCGGAAGCAGGTGCATTAATTATTGTCAGCTGTCATGACAGAGAAATATTAGATCAGATAGCAGACAGCATTTATTATATGGAGGAGGGGAAAATTATCCGAAATGAAAAAAAGTAGAATAAAAACGATCATAATTGCCGTATCGGTGATTGCCTTTTTTGCATATCTGGTGTTGGTAATCGGTATTAACCTGAAATATCCGAAAGCACAGTTAGAGGAAAAACAGATTGGTGAAGCGATGACGGCAGATGATTTTGAAATAACAGCAACCGATGTGTCTTTTATGAGTCAGGAAGATTTTTCTGATATATATGCTTTCGAAAAGGAAATGTTTAAGGAAGCAGAATGTATCATGGTTACAGTCAATATAAAAAATATGTCAGAAGAGAAACAGCGGGTCACATTAGAAGGCTTTACATTGACATCACAGGCATGGACAACTTGTACAGCACCTGATAAGTATATGGCGGTAAATGAAAAATGGAATAGTGAGCAGTATCAAAGCGGTTCAATCTATATCGAATCAGGAGAAGAACGGAAACTGATTCTGCCGTTTCTTTTAGTAAAAAATGGATTTACGCAAAAACAGTGGGAGCACGTAAAAGAACGAAACTATGAACTGGTATTGTCATTGTATCCGGTAAAGAAGCAGATAAAACTCAAATGTGTGTGAAAGAACAAAAAAACGTCCGGCAGGATTTTCCTACCGGACGTTTTTTGTTCTTGAACGCTCTAATCAAATGAAAGCTAAGCTTTAATTATCTCTGAACTCTTGCGCCAGCACCACCAACGATACCTTCAACTTCCTTGAGAGAAGCCATTGTTGTATCACCAGGAGTTGTCATAGCAAGAGCGCCGTGAGCAGCACCGTAATTAACAGCCTTTTCAGCATCTTCAAATGTCATAAGACCATATACAAGACCTGAAGCGAATGAATCACCGCCACCAACTCTATCCATGATTTCAAGACCGTCATACTGAGCAGCCTTATAGATTTCACCATCAGCCCAGCAGATAGCAGACCAATCGTTAACTGTAGCTGTCTTAACCTGACGAAGTGTTGTAGCAACAGCCTTGAAGTTCGGATATGTAGCAGCAGCTTCGTTGATCATCTTCTTGTAACCATCAAGGTTCAGAGTCTTAAGGTTTGCATCGTTACCTTCGATTTCAAAACCAAGGCAGGCTGTGAAGTCTTCTTCGTTACCAATCATAACATCAACGTACTTAGCAACTTCCTTATTAACTTCCTGAGCCTTAGCTAATCCACCGATAGCTTCCCACATAGAAGGACGGTAGTTTAAGTCGTAAGATACGATTGTACCATACTTCTTAGCTGCCTTACAAGCTGCGATAACTGTTTCACAAGCCTGTTCAGAAAGAGCAGCGTAGATACCGCCTGTATGTAACCAGCGAACACCTAAACCACCATCGCTCTTGTTCTTGAAGATGTAGTCGAAATCGAAATCATCCGGTGTAGCCTGAGAGATAGCTGTGTTAGCTCTGTCAGAGCAGCCCTTAGCGCCACGGATACCAAATCCTCTTTCTGTGAAGTTCAGACCGTTTCTGCAAAGACGTCCGATACCATCAGTCTTCTTCCAGCAGATGAGGTCTGTTGAAACGCCACCCTGCTCGATGAAGTCTTTCATAAGAAGACCTACTTCGTTATCAGCGAAAGCTGTGATAACAGCTGTGTTCATTCCGAAACACTTGTGAAGACCACGGATAACATTGTATTCTCCGCCGCCTTCCCATGCTCTAAAGCTTCTTGCTGTACGGATTCTTCCTTCACCCGGATCAAGACGAAGCATTACTTCACCTAAAGATACGGCATCAAATGTGCACTCTTCGGCTGGTCTTAAATTTAATTTCATTTTTTAGATACCTCCAAAATATTTTATTACAAATGTATTCTATCATACTTGTCCGATTTAATCTATATTTTTTACCGAAAGAATTTCATGAATTTACAAAACTATGAATTGACAAAAAAATGTACCAACTCTATAATAAAAAGAAATTACATATTCTAGTAAAAGGAGAAGTTGAAATGAATAAAGTTGTAGAAGAATTGAGCAAGATTGGTATTGTACCGGTTATCGCATTAGATGATGCAAAAGATGCAGAACCGTTAGCAAAGGCTTTAATTGAAGGCGGACTTCCATGCGCAGAAGTAACATTCAGAACAGCAGCAGCAGAGGAATCTATCCGTATCATGGCTGAAAAGTTCCCTGAACTTGTTGTCGGAGCCGGTACAGTATTAACACCGGAGCAGGCAGACAGAGCCATGAATGCAGGAGCAAAGTTTATTGTCAGTCCGGGACTGAATCCTAAGGTTGTAAAGCATTGTCTGGACAAGGGTTATCCGATTGTTCCGGGTACAAGCAATCCTTCTGATGTAGAAACAGCGATTGAATTAGGACTTGATGTCGTAAAATTCTTCCCGGCTGAAGCAGCAGGCGGACTCAACATGATTAAGTCTATGGCAGCACCATATACAAATATGAAATTTATGCCGACAGGCGGTATCAATGCAGGCAACTTAAAGTCTTATCTTGACTTTGGCAAAATTGTATGCTGTGGCGGTTCATGGATGGTAAAGAAGGACATGGTTGCAGCAGGTGATTTTGAAGGCATTAAGAATCTGACAAGAGAAGCTGTTGATACGATGCTTGGATTTGAAGTTAGACACGTTGGTGTCAACTTACAGAGCGGTGAAGAGGCAGAAGACCTTGCAGATACATTCAATAAGATGTTCAGCTTTGAAAAGAAAGTCGGTAACAGTTCAGTATTTTCAGGAACAGGCTTTGAGCTGATGAAAAAGCAGGGTCGTGGAACACATGGCCATATTGCAATCGCAACAAACTATATTGAAAGAGCAATCTATCATTTAGAGAAACGTGGATTTGAATTTGACAAGGATTCAGCCGTTATTAAAAATGACAGATTAAAGGCAATTTATTTCAAGGGCGAGTTCGGCGGATTCGCTATACATCTTGTTCAGAAATAATTGCAGGAATTGTTTTTAAGTCCATGGGACTGCCGTGCTTTGAAAGTGCGGCAGTCTGTTTATGTAGTACCTTTGTAACAGAAGCCTCCCATGCGGGGGAATTAAAACGTAAATTTTGTGGAAAATGTTGAAAAAATTGTGAAAATATAGTAAACTAAACACAAAATGTAGTCGATAGACTAAATAGGTATTTAGAATACAGTAGAAAAGAGGTCTGTTATGAAAAAAATTTATCAGATTAGAAGATTGCGTAAGGGCTGGAAGGTGCTGGCAGCTGCAATCTTTGCAATCGCTCTGTTAGGAGGATATATGCTCTATGCCAACGCTGCGACCAGTGTTGCCATGAGATTGTCAACGACTTCTGCAAGCATTGCATTCAATAAAGAGTCTAACTCGGTTGTACAGGTTAGTTCTCTTACCGGTACGGATGATAATGGGGATCCGAACCAGAATTACGCACCAAATGGTAATAATATCGAATGGACATCTTCTAATAACGATATTGTTACATTCCGCAGAGAAAATGATGTAATGGATCACGACACTGCAAAAGGTATGATTCCTATTATTAAGGGTGCACATGCCGGTAAAGCAGATGTGACAGCTACATACTATTCTATTCAGTATGACAGCACAGGTTCCATTATCAATAAGTCACTGGTTACCAGCCTGACGGCAAAGGTTGTTGTACCGCTTGAAGTTACGACAACTCATTCCAACAGTACGATTTATACAGTTGGTGATCAGATCACATTTACAACCAATACCTGTGATTCTAACAAGATTTTTATTGAAACAAAGAACGACACCAGTGGAAACGTTTCTCATGACGGTGTAGTTGAACTGGTTTCATCATCCAGCACACAGGCAACTTTAAAGGTTGTCGGCGGTGGACAGGCAACGGTTATTGTAAGAACAGCAGACGGCGGCGGTGAAGATGCTCTTTGCAAAGAATTTACAGTTCGTGCAAAAGTAGAATTTAATGATTCAAACATTTACAGAGACAATAATAACCGCAAGTGTTTAAAGTTAAATGATAAACCATATGTAGAGTTTACGAAGTATGTTATTGGTTCTAACATCAATAATCCGGCAACGGCAGGTGTTTTTTACGAGTCATCTGACCCGAAGGTTGTTGAAGTTGCACAGGACGGTTCAGTGCTTGGTAAGTATGCAGGTGTTTCTACGGTAACAGTAGGTATTCCGGCATATGATGCACAGGGCAATAAGACATGGTATACGCATGATACCGTTGATGTTGTTGTACCGTTTAAGAAACTGGGCAATCAGGTCAGCAATATGAACGTTGATGACCAGCTGCAGTTATCAACATCAGCAAATCCGACAGAGATTACATGGACAACATCGAACAATGCAGTCCTGCAGGTTGATGCAACAACAGGTCTTGTTACGGCAATGGGAGCAGGAAAAGCTACAATTATTGCAACAAGAACACAGGATGAGTTATATACTGTATATGGTCTTCCATATCAGTTGAAATATGATTTCGTAGTTATCGATGGATTTGGACTCAGTACAACAAGTGCTACTGTTAATATTGGTGATTCGTTTGATTTGACAGCTCTTGTAACAGTGAAGCTTGAAAAAGAGTCCTGTAACATTCAAGGTTGAAAATCAGCCGGGTGCCGATGGTATAACTCCTACAGGAACACTTGTAACAACTACACAGAATGGAAAAGTCCTTACTGTGAAAGGGTGTTGCATCAGGTACTGTTAAGATTACGGCAACACAGACAATCAATGGCGTTATGAAGTCAGAGACGTGTGTTGTCTATGTAACTACTCCGGTTGGGGAAATTACAATTAATCCTTCATCAGTAACGGTTGACAGAGGTTCAACAACAACTGTACAGCTTTTATTTAATCCAGCAGGACCGACTAATAATAAAGTTCTCTGGGGGTACATCAAATCCTGATGTAGCAACGGTTGAAGGTGATAGTTATACAGCTACAATCACAGGTGTTAAAGGTGGTACAGCCACAATTAATGTTATATCGGAAGATGGACTTAAAGTGCAACTTGTGATGTTTATGTAAGAGAGCCTGTAACAGGAATTACATTAAATGAAACAACGGTTGAATCGTCAATGGCAATTGGTAAATTCCAGCTTGTTGCCACAGTTAATCCGGCAGGAGAAGGCGTAACAGAATGTAACATGGACATCATCTGATACATCTATAATTACAGTAGATGAGAATGGTCTTGTTTCATTTGTTAAGCCTGGATATGCAACTATTGTTTGTAAGACCGAAGATGGTGCATTTGATTGCAACATGTAACTTTATTATAAGTATTCCTGTAACATCGATTAAACTTGATTATACAGATGAGATAATGTCGCTTGGGCAGCGTCTTAGAATTACAGCTGAAGTGTTGCCGGTAGATGCATCTAATAAAATGTATACTGGGAATCATCAAATACTAATGTGTGTA
>ENA-OQHF01000781-OQHF01000781.1-human-gut-metagenome-genome-assembly--contig:-NODE-781-length-18266-cov-7.508959_pt1 | contig 18266 bp, 19 predicted proteins | sample MGYA00242559_ERZ504709 | MGnify/ENA primary metagenome ERZ504709 (study PRJEB26092, sample SAMD00036203) | human gut metagenome | host: Homo sapiens | study: EMG produced TPA metagenomics assembly of... | reverse complement strand
CGAGATTAGCAGCGATTGTCTGCATGGCTACTATTTTAAGAAGCCAGTAATTGCCCAGTTCCTTTGGCAGTTTATGCACAATGATCAGTGCAAGAGGAACAAAAGTAATCAATGCCACATCATTGGTAATCACCATTGACAGGAAGAAACATAAGAGTACCAACAGCCTGATCACACCCACAGTTCCCGATGTTCCCATCAGCAATTTTTTTGCAAGCATATCAAAAACACCAATTGCCTTCAAACCAGCTACGATTGACATCAAACAAAAGAGGAGCCCGAGAGTCCTGAAATCGATATAATTAAAATAAACCTTATCAGGTCTGATCCAGAACATAGAAAGAAGTGCAAGGATCACTGCAATTGACAAAACAGTTTCTTTCTTGAAAAAAACATATAATTTTTGTAACATAATATTTCCTTTCTGGCCTGATACGACCGCGTATGAGTATATCACAGAAATATCCAAAAAAGAAGAATATTATTTTGTATTGCGGATTGCGATTACTATCTCATTCCTATATAATGAAAAGTGTTATAAACGGCGAACGATACTCCGTACAAAAACTAACAATTCATTTGTTCATACCGTATCTTTTGTATATGTCAGGCAGCCAAAGGGCTGTACTTATACAAAAAGGAGAAAAACAAAATGAACAGAGGAAATAAGGCAGAATATTCAGGAAATGAGAAGTGGCAGAAATTTAAAAAAGAATTCTGGGGAAAGAAACTGCTTGCCACTACAGAATGGGGATTGATTGATTTTGACTCACAGGGAAAAGACGACATGGTCGGAGGAGATGCCCTGTCTTATGACGAGTATCTGGATCTCCAGATGCAGTCTGGAAAAAGAGTAAGGACATACTTTGAGATATGCTATTACGATGCTGATTTCTTTTCCTTTAAAGGAAGAATTAAGCGTATTAACACGAAGAAACAGCTTCTATGTTTCGAAAGGATCTTTGTAGAAGACCTCTATGGAGACGGAGACGGTTTTTCCGGAAAGGAAGACCATGTCTGGATGTCGCTTACTGGTTTTGAAAACTACCGCGTCGAGGATTGTCTCTTTTTTGAGGCAGAGGTCTATCGATACTTAAAAACCAGTCGCGGAAAAATGATAGACTTTGGGCTTAAAGATCCAGTAGGAATCCGAAAAGTGGGAGAGTATGAAGTTCCTTCAGATGAGCAGCTGCGGATTCAGGCCGCGGAGCAGATACTCTGTATGGACTTGTGTATGTTCCGGGATCACTGCGATGGATTCTGTATTACCAACCAGGAATGGAAAGAATCCATGCTCAATTTGCTTCTTGGAAGGACACGAAAATAATTTTTTATCATATTTAAGACAGCGGTGTTGACCGCTACTCCTTTTTTGCTGTGTTTCCGCATGCCGCCAACGGCAGCTGTGGTTAGCAACTTCAAAAAGGTATCTAAGGATATGAAACGACACACGCTTAGCGTGTTCGTGGATGATCCTTTGGATCCGAGGGCTGACGAGGACGGTTATTTTACAATGTCGCTGTTCTGATGCCTGTCACTCCCTTCAGAGCCCCCTGCTAAGCAGTGGGCTTTTTTTCTAGTGTGCCGAGCATGGCACTAATCTTACTGGTGAAAGTCCAGTCACGGGTATTTACCGCCAAGTGTAGTGAACCACAAGTCGGTACCAGTAATGGTATGGATGAAGGAAGTGGTGTAACAAAGTTCTTGAGCCTACGTACAGAAACTTGATAAGGCGATTAGGTGGGTAAGGTTGCTAGACAAACCAAAGCCCAAAAGGTAAACGTAAACCGAAGTTGTAAATCAAGAGGTTGTGGAACGAAAGATTAGCGTCTTACCTCGGGAGACCCTACTCACATACTGAAAGGTATGGTCGAAAAAGGTTTAGAGAGGGAGTCAGATGATGTCATAGTAGGCGAAAGCCGAAAGACTGAAACGATTTATAGTACGAATCGTTATGTTTAAAATAATACATGAGCCAGAAATCGAGTGGACAGGAAAAGTAGGAACGTAACCGAGGAATACTGTTTATACTTAGAGGGGTGTTATGTATGAATTTTAGGATAAGTCAGAGGAGTAACAACAATGGAATTGATTGAAGTGATCTTGTCAAAAGAAAATCTGAACAGAGCCTATAAAAAGGTAGTTGCTAATAAAGGTGCGAGTGGTGTTGATGGAGTTACTGTAGAAGAACTGGGAGATTATATAAGGGAGAACAGAGAGAAAATCGTTACATCTCTTAGAAACAGAACATATATACCGAAACCAGTCCGAAGAGTATACATTCCGAAAGACAATGGTAAGAAAAGACCATTGGGAATACCCACAGCACTTGACAGAACTATCCAACAGGCAATAGCACAGCCTATATCTGATATTTATGAAGAGATATTCAGTGACTATAGTTATGGATTCAGAGCCGGAAGAAGTTGTCATGATGCCATTCGACAGGCATTGGAATACTTGAATGATGGGTATGAATGGGTAGTGGATATAGATATAGAACAGTTTTTCGACAAGGTAAATCACGACAAATTAATTCAGATACTAAGAGAACAAGTAAATGACAGTACCACATTAAATCTGATTCGGAAATATCTGAAAGCAGGTGTAATGGAAAACGGCTTGGAAAAAGCAACTATTACCGGTGTGCCGCAAGGAGGTTTATGCCGAGCTCGGCATAACACACCTTATGACGAGATAGATGTTATGCCGAGATACGTTCAGTATTCTTAGATTTTGCCAGTGTTTCTATTTGCGTAACTCGGCATAATAATTCTCTACTTTAAGGAATTTAAAAACTGTAAAAGATCTTTATCTTTGTTCCAGTCAGGAAAATCTTTTTCCTCAGTAACTTTTGGAGCAAGTGCATTTACCGCATCATTTTTCAGACGATTATCAGCTCTCACGTAAACCATCGTCGTAGAAATATCCTCATGCCCGAGGAAATCTCTGATATAGACGATATTGATACCGGCTTCCAACATATGCATTGCTTTTGAATGACGAAACATATGACAATGTACATGTTCTGGGAATGTTGCATCTTTTTTGCGGATCGCATCTACATATTTTTTTATGATATAAGAGATACCATCGCGGTCAATCTTTCGATGATAACGGTTAGTGATTAAAAAATCGGTTCCTACAGCGTATGAACGGTACCGGCTAAGATAGTTTTCGACAAGTTTTGCTGTTGCGTCTGCTATCACGACTGTACGATATTTGTTGCCTTTTCCGTGTAATCTTACGGTTGCAACAGAACCTAACGATATATCGGCTATCGTGATATCGCATAATTCCTGAACTCTGCACCCACTGTCATACAAAAGTGTCAGGATCACCCTGTGTCGGAAACCGGTATGGGAATTAACATCCGGACTGTTTATAAGTGATGACATCTGTTCCACAGTCAGGAAAGATACTTCTTTCGGTGCAGCCTTTTTTGCCCTGATCCCAGAGACATTCTGTAAAGGGGCAATGTACTCGATATGTTCCAGCTGTGCATAATCACTGAATGCTTTCAATGCAGCCAGCCGTTGATTTGCTGCAGTTATACCAGCCCCGTTGTTCCGGTACCATTCCAGGAATTCAATCACCAGTTCACGTTTGAAGTCCTTGATATAAAAAGAATTCGGAGAGGTTTCTTTTTCTTCTTTTAAAAACCGAAGGAACAGTTTCAAAGTGTCTCTGTAACTGAGAATGGTATTCCTGGAATAACATCTATGATGCGGCAGATAGTCCGTTAAAAATCCTGTGACCAGACAGGCAAAATCAGTAGAATTCGTGTTCATTGATAACTGCCTCCCTGATCAGATCAGGAAAAGATTCCATCATCCGTTCTTTTATATATGGAAAACGTTCCGCCGTAAGTTTTAGATAATACGCTGTTTCCTCAAAACTTTCATGTCCAAGCATTGTACGCATATATGGAAGATACGCAATCAGGTCTTTTCCTTCATCGCTCCATTTGCGGAGAAGATTTACGCAATAAGTATGGCGGAAGTCATGGATACGGGGACCTTTTCCAGTGTGAGAGATCCCAGCCTGTTCCAGATAGCGCCTGAAATTTTTATATACATTTCCTAAAGTCATCGGTCTTCCCGGAAGCAGCATAAAGAAATATTCATCATCGGATGAATGGACATGGATATTTTCTTTTAATTCCTTGCATTTGTCTGTAAGTAAAGGATGGATGGGGACATACCGCTCTTTATGATTTTTGGCCTCGTGAATAGTGATATATCCTTCTCCGAGGTTGATATCACGGATTCTGGCAAGGCGCAGCTCTGAAACGCGCATTCCACTGGTGTACAGGATACGGAAAAAGACCGGCATCACATCAGCACGATACGGGCAGGAATCCGGCACCGACTGACTTTTGTCAACTGCATCAAAAAAACTTTGAAGTTCTTCATCTGTGTAAATATGTGCATCGTATCTGCTCCTTTTCCGGGTGATCCTTTTCGGCGGAATATATGCAGGAATCCCGATATCGTTGAGATATTTGCAGAAAACCCGCATGACACTGATACGGCTCGCCTGATTTGTGACAGTTTCATAAGTCCTTTTTCTGCACCATAGGTCACAAAGCTCTTTAGAGATACGCTTTTCGGAAAGATTGTTTTCACATAAAAAGGTGTCAATGCGTCGCAAGGAGCCTGCTTCTGATTCATAAGAGAATCCAAGTGCACGTTTTAATGCTATAAGATCATGGATCTCCTCTTGAAAAATGCTGTTATAGATTTCTTTATCCATGGCAGAATTCCTCCGGTGAAAGCACACATTCGGCCAGTTTCTGCAGATCTGTCTTCAGATAAACAGCCGTTACATCAGAATCAGAGTGCCCAAGGATATCTGTAATGACCGGAAGCGGTGTCTCCATTTCCAGTAGCATGGAGCCGGCAGAATGTCTTAAGGAATGAAAGCCGGAGTGCTTTTTTGTACGCTGGTCGATACCTGCTTTCCTCATGTATCTTACAAGCTGTTGCTGCATATGGTTTTCATTGCCGATAGGATCAAATGGCGGCATATGTTTCAGGAACACCTGATCCGATTCGTAGTACTGAGGTCGCCCATTTTTGATATAATCGATCACCGCCCAGCCTACCGCATCAGGTATTGGCAGAGTTAATGGTTTATGTGTTTTATGCTGTATGAGAGACAGCTTTTTATCTTCCCAGTTAAAGTTTTGGAAACGCAGGTTTTTGATATCTCCAATCCGAAGACCAAGAACACATGCAAGAAGGATCATTGCATAGTCACGTTTTCCGATAGGGCTGTTCCGATCAATGACCGAAAGCATTGCTTTCAGTTCATCAAGTTTCCATGCAGAAGGTATTTTGGCACTTTTGGAAACAGCAGGCATATGGATCTTTTCAGCATAATCAGTGGAGAGTATTCCGATAGAATAAATAAAACGCAGAAAATGTCTGATCCCGCAAACATTCTGTTCTATGGTCTTAAAACTATACCCTGCCAGCGTTTTCAGATAAGAATTGCAAACATCCATAGTGATATTTTCTATAGTTCCAATCTTCCTCTGCTGAAGATAGTCCATAAAAGCCCTGGAAATCCCTTTATAATGTCCGATTGTACTTGCTGACAGTTCCGTAGAATTCAGAAAATCTAAATAATCCGTATATAAATTTAAATAGTACGCATTCAACGTAATAGGATTTTTTGGGGCATAGTATCTTCTGGTAAGCACCTGATGCAAACGGTAATCTTCCAGCATATGCACAACACGGAGCAATTGGACTCTCTGTTGGGAAAGCGTTCCATTATTATATTTCGTAATGAAGCCGTATTGTTTTTCGAGATATTTAAGTCCCCGTTCCATATCGTATTCGGTATTTCCGTACTCTTCCGTAAGAAAGCACTGGATCTTATTCCATTCACCTTCATAAAAGCGGATGGTTGCAGAAGAATAGTTGTTTTCCTGCAACAGTTGTTTTAGTCCTTCTGTAATCATTTCAAGATTCATGAGTTTCTGACTCCTTTCTTTTTTTATGATTACAGAATAACAAAGTGTAGCATTTTTGCTTGTATTATGCCGAGATAAATTTAAAGAAATTCCGTATTTACGCAGATAATCAGCGTTATCTCGTCATAACGTTTATCTCGTCATAAGGGTCAGTCATATCTCCGTTACTGGCAAACATTTACCTAAACACACTGGACAGACTGTGAGAAAAGTATGGACTTACTCACGGTATTCTTGTAAGGTACGCAGATGATACGGTAATCATTTGCAAGAATAAGAAAAGTGCAAATCACGCACTGAACTTATTGCAGTACATCATGGCAAAACTGGATTTAAAGCTACACCCAGTAAAAACAAAGATTGTCAGCATGTGGGACGGAAAAGAGGGATTTGACTTTCTTGGAATGCACCACAGAAGAATGACAACGGAAACAAGCAAAGGACAATTGTATAAAGAAACTTATCAGTACCCGAGCAGGAAAGCCATGAAGAAGATGAAAGCAGAAATCAAAAAGAATGTAAACGGTCGAAGTCTGTTAGTTGCAAAGGAAGAGGATTTAATAAAGAATCTAAATCCGAAAATCATAGGTTGGAAGAATTATTATTCCACCAAAACAAATGAGACATGGATGCAGGAATTAGACTGGTATATTATCTGCACCTTTACAAGATGGTATAACAAGAAACACCAAAGGCGTAAACATATGTCAAGAGTGGGATTTGTTAGAAATAGCATTTACGAAAAAGGATTAAAGAAAATGGCTAGAGCATGACGTAATGCTGTAGAAAGAAGAATGTTGGAAAGCCGTGTGAGGGAGAACCTCATGCACGGTTTGATGAGGGGCGGATGAAATTTCTCATCCGCCTACTCTACCCATATCAATCATTGATCTAGCGGACAGATTTTGATTGCTACTGTATTGTTATATCTTGTCATTTTAACTGTGAAATTATATAATAAAAACAGCTTGTACAGTGAATACAAAAGAAGGGGGAAGGAAGAGTGAAGAAGTTTATCAAAGAATTTCGGGAATTTATCAACCGTGGAAATGTGATGGATATGGCTGTCGGTATCATTATTGGTGGTGCTTTTACCAGTATCGTATCTTCTTTGGTTGATGATATCATTAATCCGATTCTTGGACTGTTCGGTGGTATGAATTTTGATCAGCTGAAATGGAACATTTTAGGCGAGGTTACTTTGAATTATGGTAAGTTTATCTCAGCTGTGTTGAATTTCCTGATCATGGCACTGGTAATCTTTACGCTTATGAGAGTTATGAATAGTGCGGCTGAAAAGCTGAATCATAACAAAGAAGAAAAACCGGCTGCACCGACAACGAAGAAATGTCCTTATTGTAAGACAGAGATTGCCATTGATGCAACCAGATGTCCGCATTGTACTTCGGTTTTGGAAGAAATCAAAGAGACGAAATAAAAACAATACATATAAATCCCCAGAGGATTTTTCTGGCAGAAGACCAGATTATCTTCCGGGGATTTTTGTATTATACAGGTATGGATATTCGGGTTACAAGTTGGTTATCGTGCGCTACTGCCATTTAGTCATGGGTATGGTCTTTGACCTGATTACAATTGTTATCGCATGGGGAACGATCGCACTGGTGATCGCAACTTACACACCGGTGTTTAACTGGATTTCTTATCCGATGGGATTATATATGAAGCTATTCCTGATCTTTATGGAGAGAACTTTAATTGCAATTCCGTTGATTGTGCTATTTGCAAATTTGTTTTTATAGGTTATAATGAAGTTTCGGTACAAAGAATATTGTGCCGGGACTTTTTTACTTTACAGAAAATTGCTTTCCTGTAAAGTGAAAAACGCTGCGCGAGGATGTGCCAAGGCACATTCTTTGTTCTATGAAAGAAAGAAGAAAAGAAAACAGGGGAAAGTGAGCAAAAATGTGATGGACTACAAGTTGTTGTTGGATATGGCGGTGTTTGCCGGGGATATCCTGATGCAAAACGGGGCAGAGACGTATCGGGTGGAAGATACGGTCTACCGGATCCTGCAGAAATCGAATCTGAAGACAGTGCAGGTTCTGGTGATGATGACCGGATTTGTTGCCACGCTGGATGATCCGACTATGGATTCGCTGACTGTTGTGCGAAGAATCCAGAGTCATGGTACAAATCTGGAGAAAATTGACCAGGTGAATCAGATATCCAGAGAATTTTGTAATGATGAGCTTACGCTGGAACAGGCGTTTAAACAGATGAAGGCACTGTGGAAGGAAAAAGAACCGCCAAAGATACGGTTGCTGGCATTTGCCCTTCTGACCGGTGGATTTGCCGTCATGTTCGGCAGTAACTGGGCGGAAGCAATCGTGGCAGCCGTTGTGGGCCTGGTCGGAGCCGCGGTGCAGTTTTCATGTAAAAAAGGACATATGCACATGTTTGTGGAGAATATCGTGTGCTCTCTATCTGTGGCAGTTGCCATCGGTTTTTTGACGGCGGCACTTCCGGGAACATATGATACAGACCTTCTGATCATCAGCTGTATCATGCCTTTTGTTCCGGGAGCGGCTATCACAAATGCGGTCTTTGATACGCTGCATGGAGATTATCTTTCCGGGCTTGCAAGGGCAGCTGAAGCTTTTGTGATCGCACTGGCGGTTGCAATCGGTATCGGTATGGGATTGTTTGTGATGGCAGTAGTCCTTGGAAGATAGGGGGGGAGAAGACGATGACAGACATGATTATACAAAGTATCGGCGGGATTGCTGCTGTGTACGGCTTTGCAAGAATATTAGGGGTGCCGAAGAAGTTCTATTTATGGGCGGGAATCGATGGAGGTATCGGCTGGTTTGTATATCTGCTGGTGGGAGCAATGACACATTCGGAGCTTCTGGGAGCATTTTTCGGAGCAGCGGTGATATCTGTAGGCGCAAATGTGTGTGCGAGAGTGTTTAAGACACCGGTGACGATGATATTGATTCCTGCGAATATGACACTGGTTCCGGGTGCGGGAATGTACCGGATCGTATATCATATTTTATATCCGGAGGGAGAGCAGGCGGCGTATTATTTTCAACAGACATTACTGATGGCAGGAATGATCGCGATTGCCATGTTTATTGTTAACATTATATGGAGTTCGGTAACGGGATCCATGAAAAAAAGAAGGGATTACAGAAATGAAAAAGTGGAGTAAAAAGAAAAAAGGGGTTGTGATAGCAGCAGGAGTGGCGCTACTTGGTCTGGCGGGCATATACGGATATCAGGTTTCGGTATATCAGAATCATTTTCTGCCGGGAACCAGGATCAACGAGTTGGACTGTGGAAAAATGACAGCAAAAGAAGCTGAAGATGCATACAGAAAAGAAACAGAGACCTATCAACTGACACTGACATTCCGGGGAGATGAAAGTGAAACCATAGCGGGAAAGGATTTTGATTATACCTATCAGGATGATGGGGAAATTGAAAGCTTTTTAAAAAAACAGAATCCGTTTTTATGGATGAAATACTGGTTTGAACAGTCAGAGTATGAAATGAAAAGAGGGATCGTCTATGATGAAGACAAACTGGAAAAGAAGCTGAACAATCTTTCGCATCTGTCCGAAGAATCACAGGAAGCACCGGTGGATGCGAAAATCGTTTATAAAGAAGATCAGTTTGTGGTCAAAAAGGAAAAACAGGGAACGACGATCGATACGGATGCATTGGGAAAAGCTGTGGAGCAGGCATTGAAAGAGGGGGAAGAAACACTGGATGTGGAACAGGCAGACGGATATGTGAAACCTGCAGTTACCAAAGACAGTGAACTTCTTGCGAAGCAAAAAAAGCAGTTAAACGAACTGGCAAATGTACAGGTGACATATGAGCTTCCCGAGGGAGAGAAAGTTCTGAATGGAAATACGGTAAAAAAATGGCTGAATCTTGATGAAGATGGCAATTACAGCCTTGATCAGGACAAGATGAATGCGAAAATCAAAAAATATGTTAAGAAACTGGCGGAGGAATTCGATACGCTGGGAAAAGAAAGACCATTTCATACGACTTCAGGACTGGATGTGACAGTGACCGGTGGAAATTACGGCTGGAAGATCGATCAGAAAGCAGAAATCAAAGTTCTGAAAAAGAATATTAAAAACCAACAGCAGGTGACGAGAAAGCCAGAGTACAGTCAGGAAGAGCTGTATACAGATAACCATGGTCTGGGGGATACTTACATAGAAGTCAATCTGACGGAACAGCATCTGTATTATTATAAAAAAGGAAAAGTGGTTCTGGACACCCCGTTTGTGTCCGGAAGAATGACAAAAGACCGGTTTACTCCACCGGGAGTTTATTTCCTGACATATAAGCAAAAAGACAGAATCCTTCGGGGACGTCCCAATGCCAGCGGACAGCCAAGTTATCAGTCTCATGTAAACTACTGGATGCCATTTAACGGTGGAATCGGGCTGCACGATGCTTCCTGGAGATCGAGTTTCGGAGGAAAAATCTATATTTACAGCGGATCTCATGGCTGTATTAACCTGCCGGGGAAAAAGGCGGCGAAGATCTATGAGATGATCAATAAGGAAACACCGATCGTGTGTGTATATAATAATGGGTATAAACTGCATGGATAAGAAGAGCCTGCCGGGCTGTGAATGAAAATATGAGGCTGCCTGCATAAATCTGCGGACAGCCTTGAATTAAAAAAATTTTTTCGAAAATTTAAAAAATATTAAGAAGATCTCCCGGGCAATGGATGGTATAATCAGGAGAAGGAACATGACCGAATCCATAGGATGCAAAGACAAATGGAATTCCTGCGGTTTTTGTTGCGTTGAAATCACCTAGTGTATCCCCCACATATACAGGGGCTTTAAGATGATACTCCTGAATGATCTTGCAGATATTATCGGCTTTGGCGTTTCCGGTGTCTCCAGGACAAAGATGACCTTCAAAGTAAGAGCCAAGACCACTGGTTTCCAAAAAGACTTCGATATAACCGGCCTGGCAGTTGCTGACAATGAACAGTCGATAATTTTCTTTTAACTGTTGCAGTGTTTTTTCAAGATCCGGATACAGCGGTGCACACTGCGCCAGCAAAGCTTTATGTTCTTCCTGACAGCACCGATCGATAAGACGAAGCTGTTCTTCTTTTGGATAATCCGCAAAAAGCACGCTCGCAATATCGGGAAGCAGACGACCGAAAAGTCCTTTCAGTGTAGAGGCATTAATGGTAAGAGAAAGACTGGTTTCCCGATGAATCACGTCAGTCCAGGCTTTCGCACAGATTTCCGTGGAATCCCACAGGGTTCCGTCAACATCAAAAATAATACTGTCCATAGTAATCTCCTTTATACAGTGTAATGAGAAATCATCTGTAGAATCTGATGATAACAGCAGGATCTGTAAAACACAGTCATACTGTTTACAAAACAGATACCAATGTATATTGTAGAGTAACTATTCAGTAGCCACTGTACCGCGAGGTGTTTTGGCATGAATATGCCAAAATCCCGAGACATACAAGCCAAAATGCCATCACCGAAGGTGATTATAAATGCATTTTGGCTCGTAACTGTGAAGGTACTGAACAGTTACATTGTAGAGAGAAAAAGAGAAAAAAGCAAGAGATTGTATTGCAGAGCCGGCACGAATCAGGTTACTGTTTACTGGTAATATCCCGCGAGGTGTTTTGTGTGAGCGAAGGTCACAGAAAACCCGAGACATATCGCGCGAATTTATGCGATTAGCATAAATTCTGTGCATCGCGCAGCGTGTTGCTGGGCACGGAGTGAACAGTAACCGAATCAGAACAGACTGAAAAATACCGATAGACTTAACGACAGAGAAGAGGTAAAATGTTAGCGAAAATTGTAGAACCACTGATAGAATGGTATGAAGAGAATCACAGAATCCTGCCATGGAGAGCTTCCAAAAATCCGTACTATATATGGATATCGGAAATTATGCTGCAGCAGACAAGGGTGGAAGCTGTTCGTCCGTTTTTTGAACAGTTTATAAAGGCACTGCCCAAGGTAGAGGATGTTGCAGTCTGTCCGGAGGAGCAGTTGCTGAAGCTCTGGGAAGGACTTGGGTATTATAACCGGGTACGGAATATCCAGAAGGCAGCTGTTCGCATTGTGAAAGAATATGGGGGAAGACTCCCGGCTGACTATGAAAAATTAAAAGAACTTCCGGGGATCGGAAACTACACAGCGGGAGCGGTGGCATCCATCGCATATGATCTTCCGGTACCTGCGGTGGATGGAAATGTCCTTCGGGTGTATGCGAGAATCATGGAAGATGACAGTGATATCTTAAAGCAGTCAGTAAAAACAAAAGTGGAGAAAGAATTTTTGAAAGTGATGCCTGGCAGCAGATCCGGCACATTTAACCAGGCATTGATGGAACTCGGTGCTATGATATGTGTACCGAACGGTGCACCGAAGTGTGTGGTGTGTCCGGTGGCAGAATACTGCCAGGCAAGAGTGCATGGAACGGTACTGAATCTTCCGGTGAAAAAGAAAAGACAGGAACGGCGAAAAGAAGAAAAAACTGTTCTGGTATTACGAGACGGTGAACGGGTGGCGATTCGAAAGCGCCCGGCGAAGGGGTTGCTGGCAGGAATGTATGAACTGCCGAATCTGGAAGGATATCTGAGCGAGGAAGAGATTCTAGCATGGGTGGAGAATCAGGATCTTATACCGCTTCAGATCGTGCCATTGATTGATGCAAAGCATATTTTTTCACATGTGGAATGGGATATGAAAGGATATCTGATCCGGGTGGCGGCACTCGAAGAAAGCGCAGATCCGAAGATGATTTTTGCAGAGATCAGTGAAGTGGAAAAGGAGTATCCGATTCCGGCGGCTTTTCAGGCATATGCAGAACAGATTCAGATGCGTCTGGGACAGGATAAATACAGATAAAAGAAGTAATAAAACGTAACTATTCAATAAATAACTGTGAAGGAACGGAACAGTTACCGAAAAATATTTACAGACAAAGAAAAGGAGAACAAAAGTGAAAATACTGAGTATTGCAGTACCATGTTACAATTCACAGGAATATATGAGAAAATGTGTGGATTCCCTTTTAAAAGGTGGAGAAGATGTAGAGATTCTGATCGTGGATGACGGATCCAAAGATGATACGCTAAAGATCGCAAGAGACTATGAAGAGAAATATCCCACGATTGTAAAGGCAATCCATCAGGAAAACAAGGGACATGGCGGAGCGGTCAATACGGGACTTGCGCATGCTACAGGACTTTACTTTAAAGTGGTGGACAGCGATGACTGGCTGAATGAAGAAGCACTTAAAAAAGCACTTGAAGTCTTAAAACTATGCGTCAGAGGACCAAAGACACTGGATCTTTTGCTCTGTAATTATGTCTATGAAAAAGTGGGAGCAAAGAGAAAGACCGTGATGAGGTATCGTTCTGCACTTCCTCAGGATAAAATCTTCGGATGGGATGATGTAAAGCCACTGGGAACCAGCCATTATCTGCTGATGCATTCGATGATTTACAGGACAGAGCTTCTGCGGGAATGTGGTCTGAAACTGCCGGAGCATACATTCTATGTGGACAATCTGGTGGCATTTATTCCGCTGGCGAGTGTGCAGAGCATGTATTATCTGGATGTAAATCTGTACCGCTACTTTATCGGAAGAGCAGATCAGTCCGTTAGTGAGAGCGTGATGATCGGTCGTGTGGATCAGCAGATCCGTGTAAATAAGCTGATGATCGATTATATGGGACAGGTAAAGAATCTTCACCGTAACCAGAGAGGTTATATGAGACATATGCTGATCATGATCATGACGGTATCCAGTATTTTCCTGATTCAGGCGAAGACGGATGAGTGTTTTGAGAAGAAGAAAGAACTGTGGCGGTATCTGAAAACCAATGACCGTGCGGATTATGGAAAGATTCGGTTGAGTCTGCTGGGACGTCTTTGCAATCTGCCTGGCAAAGGAGGAAGACAGGTTTCTGTAACGGGATATAAGGTGGTGCAGAAGATTTACGGATTCAACTAAAAATCCGAAATTTTTATTGCCAAGCATACGACAAAAAGGTCCGGTGGACCTTTTTTAGTAAAAAACCGGTGAGTGAAAAAGATGTTCACTCGCCGGTTTTTTAAAGTTAATGGTTAAATTTCAGAAAAAATGAAATTTGATTTACATATGTGTGTCGTGTTGATGAAGTGGGGAACGCTGTTTTGCTTTTGCTCCCTGTTTTTCGGCTGCTCTTGAGTAGAACAGCACATATGTTGCTACAGCACAGGTAATACCTGTTGCTACATCAGCTATAGAATGTTGTTTTAAGAACATGGTGGACAGAATGATCAGTGTGGTCAGAATAAATGAACCTGTACGGATTCCTTTATGTTTCTGCAGATTCTTGCAGGTGTGGATTGCAGAAAAGGCGGCCACAGAATTATATACATGAATGCTTGGAAGTACATTTGTTGGTGTATCTGTCCGATACAGGAACTGAACCATACGGGTGAAAACAGAATCGTTGGTAAATTCTGCCGGACGGATATTCAGTCCGTTTGGATATACATAAGATACAATTAAAAATAATGTCATACCGATGGCAAGATTCAAAATCAGGCTCCAGAACTCGGTTGTATTCTCATTGAAAAATAGAAAATAGCCGACAGTCACAGCGATATAAAGAAACCATAACAAATATGGAATAATAAAATATTCGCAGAATGGAATCTTATCGTCCAGACTGGAATCAATAATGTGATACCGTACATGCCGGTTCTCCAGATAAGAGAAACAAAGCAGATAAAAGACGGTATAAAGTGCTACCGGAATGACACGTTTGATACGGGTGCTTGTGCTCATATGAGAAATGCCTCCTCTTTATTACGCGCTAAATTTACGATAGTAGCAGCTCTTCAAAAAGCTATTGTGATTATAGCACAGAAGAATTTGTAAAGCAAAGGAAATAGAGAAGAATTTGGAACTTTAAGAAAAAGTTTAAAAAATATTCACAGTATTCATATATTAAATATAAAGGAATCTTTTGAAAGTTTCCGGAGGTTTTTTTATTGATTTTTAAAACACCTATGCTATAATCGATGTAAAGTGAAATGAGTGTGGTGAAAGTTCCGCACAAAATATTATATGATTAGGAGAAGTGTCTATGAAAGCCAGAAAGAAAAAAGCGGCTCAGAGAGCAGCTAAAAGAACCACAGAAATGAAAGAAAAAATTGCAACAAATGCAGAAAATAAAAAGGCAGAAGTAGTAGACTCAACAGAAAAGACAACAGCTGCGAAAAACACTACAAAAAAAGAAGTAGAATTGCCGGAGGTAAAAGGCTGAACCGAAAAAGAAGAAAAATGTCGGAAATAAAAGAAGAACCGACAGAAGAGACAGAAAAAAAGAAAGTGGAAGTGAAACCGGAACCGGTAAAAGAAGAGGAAAAGCCGGAAGTTAAGGAAGAGCCGATAAAAACAGAAAAAGCAGAGAACACAAAAGTGCAGGAGCAGGAGTTTGAGAGACAGTATGGCACGTCATTATGACGAACTGAAATGGCTGTACTGTGAACTTTATGAAAACCGGATGGATATGTTTGAAGATCTGATGCAAAAATCTGAAAAATATTTATACAGACAGAAAAGCAGATCTGAAAAAACAGGACAGAGTCAGAGAACAGGATCCGGAATGGTATAAGAAAAATGATATTCTGGGAATGATGATGTATGTCGATGCATTTGCAGGAAACTTAAAAGGTGTCAAAGAGAAACTGGATTATGTACAGGAAAGTAATGTCAATTATCTGCATCTGATGCCACTTCTGGAATCTCCGGAAGGAAAGAGTGATGGCGGTTATGCGGTCAGTGATTTCAGAAAAGTACAGCCGGAACTTGGTACTATGGAAGATCTGGAAAGTCTGGCAGACGAATGCCGGAAAAAAGGCATCAGTCTGTGTATGGATTTTGTAATGAATCATACGTCAGAAGAACATGAGTGGGCAAAAAGAGCCAGAGCCGGAGAGCGGGAATACATGGATCGATATTATTTCTATGATAATTATGATGTACCGTCTCAGTTTGAACAGACGGTTCCGCAGGTATTCCCTACAACCGCACCGGGTAACTTTACCTGGCTGGATGATATGAAAAAATTTGTAATGACCACCTTTTATCCATATCAGTGGGATCTGAATTACTGGAATCCGGTTGTTATGAACGAAATGGTCTATAATATGCTGAATCTGACCAATAAAGGTATAGACGTGATCCGTATCGATGCGGTTCCGTATATCTGGAAACAGCTGGGAACCAATTGCAGAAATCTTCCGCAGGTACATAATATTGTTCGTATGATGCGTATGATCTGTGAGATCGTGTGTCCGGGTGTACTGCTTCTCGGAGAAGTTGTCATGGAACCGGAAAAAGTAGTACCTTATTTTGGCTCTGTAGAAAAACCGGAATGTCATATGCTGTATAATGTAACAACGATGGCAACCACCTGGAACACGGTAGCAACGAGAGATGCCCGTCTGCTGCGTCAGCAGATGGATATCATCAACCGTCTGCCGAAGGACTATGTATTCCTGAATTATCTGCGTTGCCATGACGATATCGGCTGGGGGCTGGACTATGGATGGCTTGGTCAGTTCGGCATCGATGAAGTGGCTCATAAGAAATATCTGAGCGATTTCTTCACAGGTAAGTATGAGAACTCTTTTGCAAGAGGAGAACTGTATAATGCAGATCCGGCTTCCGGAGATGCACGTCAGTGTGGTACTACGGCGTCTCTGTGCGGTATCGAGAAAGCAGCATATGAGAAAGACGAAGAAGCAACAAAGAGAGCAATCCGTTATGACCTGACACTGCATGCCTATATGCTGACGCAGTCTGGTATCCCGGTTATCTACAGCGGCGATGAGATTGGTCAGGAAAATGATTATACCTACCATGAAGATCCGAAGAAATGGGAGGATTCCCGTTATCTGCACAGAGGAAATTTTCAGTGGGATAAAGCGGAACTTCGTCATACAAAAGGTACCATTCCAGGAGAAATGTTTGAAGGACTGTCAAAGCTGGAGACAATCCGGAAATCGCATCCGGTATTCGAGAGTACCGCAGACTGCAGAACAGTGGATACCTGGGATGATTCTATCCTTGGTCTGATAAAAGAAAAGAACGGAGAGAAACTGGTAGCTCTGTTTAACTTCAGCGAATATGATAAGGTTGCATGGATCAATGAGGAAGACGGCATGTATGAGGATCTGATCAGCGGCAGACAGATGGAAGCCAGAGGAGTACAGATCCCGGCATTTGGCTGCTACTGGCTGCTGAAAAAATAGGTGTCGGCATGACGATCAGTGAAATTGCAAAACTGGCAGGTGTTTCAAGTGCAGCAGTTTCCCGTTATTTAAATGACGGGAGCCTCAGTCAGGAAAAACGTCAGCGAATCGAAAGGGTGATTCGGGAGACCAAGTACCGGCCGTCGGAATATGCCAGAACGATGAGGACGAAAAAGAGCAACCGGATCGGTGTTCTGGTTCCACAGATCGATTCAGAGTCGGTGCCGAAGATATTATCAGGCATCTCAGAACGTATGGATCAGAAGAATTATCACGTATTGCTGATGAATTCAAATCTGAGTCTGGAAAAAGAAATCGGGATTCTGGAAACCTTTGAACAAAGTCAGGTGGATGGATTGATTTTTGTCGCTTCAGTACTGACAAAACGACATGAGAAAGCACTGGAGCATATGGGAGTTCCGGTGGTGATTCTTGGACAGAAAAGTGAAAAATATCCATGTATTTACCATGATGATGAAGGAGCGGCGTGTGCCATGATGGAAGAGCTGTTAAAAAGCGGGTGCAGGCGGCCGGCATATATTGGTGTGGATCGGCGGGATAAAGCAGCAGGAGAGAACCGTTACCGCGGGGCCTGCCATGCACTGGAAAAGTCAGGCCTGCATATGGATGAAGTTCCGTATCGGGTGGCTGCGTTTTCCGCACGGGGTGGATATCAGGCAATGACAGAGATACTTGCTGACGGGAAAAGGCCGGATGGCGTGTTATGTGCGACAGATATGATTGCTGCAGGTGTATTGTCCTGCCTTTCTGAGCGGGGAATCACAGTGCCTGGAGAGATGAAAGTTGCCGGTATGGGGACACGGAGCTATTGCGGATCTTTTGTGTCCGAGACTGACAACGGTACATTATCATTATCATTATCATACCAGCGGAAGGGGAAGCGGCAGATCTGTTGCTGGATCTGATGGAGAAAAAGAGGAGACAGCATGAATGCGCGGATGCTGAAATATGAGGTT
>ENA-OQHF01000780-OQHF01000780.1-human-gut-metagenome-genome-assembly--contig:-NODE-780-length-18290-cov-8.069867_pt1 | contig 18290 bp, 17 predicted proteins | sample MGYA00242559_ERZ504709 | MGnify/ENA primary metagenome ERZ504709 (study PRJEB26092, sample SAMD00036203) | human gut metagenome | host: Homo sapiens | study: EMG produced TPA metagenomics assembly of... | reverse complement strand
ATATCTTGGGGAAAGAGATTTCATATACACAATCTTATTTAAGGGAGATACTGTTATGATAGGAATTATCGGTGCAATGGATACCGAGGATTGATAACATCAAAGGCTCAGGTAAAATGGCAAAACAGTCAGCGAAATTGCCGGGGTTGAATTTGTTTGCGGCTTTATTGAAGACGTGACCGTCTGCGTTGCAAAATGCTCGCCGGGTAAGGTCAATGCCGCTTTGTGCGCTCAGGCTATGATTGATAATTTTGATATTGAAATGATTATCAACGTCGGTGTTGCCTGCTCGCTTTCAAACGACGTTGTTATCAAAAACGTTGTTATCGCAAGCGACGTTTGCGAATATGATATTGATATTACCGCTTTGGGTGAGCCGAGAGGTTTTATCAACGGGCTTAATGTTATCAAAGTTAAGGCAGATGAAAAAATTTCCGAACTTTTGGCACGTACCGCCATTTCCTGCGGTGAAAAAATTCATAGGGGAACCATAGCGAGCGGTGATACTTTTATAGCAAGCAGTGAGCTTAAGGATATGCTCAAAAATGAATTCGGCGCAATTTGCGGTGAAATGGAGGGCGGCGCAATAGGCCACACCTGTGCCGCTAATAACATTCCTTTTGCCGTTTTGCGTTCAATCAGCGACGGCGGAGATGAAAATTCTCAGCTTGATTATCCCACATTTAAAAAAATCGCCGCAGAAATCTCTACGACGATTATACTTGAATTTATTAAGCTTCAAAAAAACCAATACACTTTATTCTAAAACGAATGTATTGTAAATAATATTCTCTGCCTTTTCAATAAGGCTGTGGAGCGCCGTTTTCTCGCCGAGGTCCGAGCCTGTTCTCGATTTATCTTCAATGAATACAAATTTTGCGTCCTCAACCGAAAGTGCAGCCGAAGCAAGCTCCCTGCCGAGAGTATAGTCAAGCCTGAACATTTCCTTAGGAAGCAGTCCTGCTTTTGCAAGCGTAATTGCGCCACGATAAACGCACAGCGTATAGTAATCCGAAACATATTTCAGCGCACCCTCGTCGCTTCCGGTTGCAGCAAGGTCAAGCAAATATTTTGTTGCTTTGCCAAGAGTAAAAACGGAAAATTCACCGTTTTCTTCTTCCTGCTGATTCATAGCATCAACGTCAAAGCCGTTTCTGCTTTCGCTTACACCCAAAAGATAATCGGTTGTAACACTGTAATATTCACTGCAACGTATAACAAAATCAAGCCCACATTCCCTGATGCCTTTTTCATAATGGCTCAAAAGCGCTTGAGAAATTCCAAGGTCAGTTGCCGCTTTCTTTTGACTGATACCTCTTTCTCTTCTGAGTTCAGAGAGTTTTAATGCAAATTTTGAATTTTTTTCGTTTTTATCAGCTTTTGCGGCTTTCTTTTCATCTTTTTTTGTACTCATAGCAACCACCTCATTTATTACAAATAGTATTATATCACCGTATTACTATTTGTAAAGTGCGTTGTCCTATTTGTAATATTTTGTAATAATTGGCTTAAAAAGGAGCATTTCACAATGAAATCTTATAATTTATATTTCTTCCGTCACGGGATAACCAAGGGAAACTTAAACGCACAGTATATTGGGCATACGGATTTGCCACTCACTACAGATAGTATAAACGAGCTTCATTCAATCAAAGCAAAGTATCACTATCCAAAGGTTGACGCAGTGTTTTCCTCGCCGCTGAAAAGGTGCAAAGACTCGGCTGAGATTATGTTTCCCGATAACACGATTATAACAATTGATGATTTTATCGAATATAACTTCGGCGAATTTGAGCAATGCACGGCTGATGATTTAAAAGATAACGAAGATTTTAAAAATTGGATAGGCGGCGACATTTATGCAAAAACGCCATATGGCGAAAGCAATGCGGAATTTGCACAGCGAATTTGTGCTGCATTTGAAAAGGTGATTGACGGCTGTATCAAAACGGGAACACAAAATATTGCAATTGTCGGCCACGCAGGCGTGCTTATGACCCTTCTTTCCTGCTACGGCTTGCCCGAAGCACCTATGGCTCATTGGCAAATGGACCCGGGCTACGGCTTCAGGCTTCGTATCACCCCGTCGCTTTGGATGCGAGCAAACAAGATTGAAGTTATCGACACCGCACCTGAGAGTATGCAGTCGGTCACGAATAAATAGGCATAACCGTGCCGGAAAAATAAAAGGATTAGGTATTCGTATTAATTTACGAATATCTAATCCTTAATTTTTTATATCAATAACATTTGCTGTGGTATACCGTAGGGGCGAACATTGTTCGCCCGTTTCTCAAACGTGAAATTTCAATCGGGGTCCCCGGAAAGCGTAAGCTTTTTGGGGAAAAGGAGAAAGGAATGAAGTGTTTATTATGAATTTCAAAGAAATTCATTCAAACACGGAATTTCTTTCGACGCTATGGCTGCTTATTCACAACCGTATTATTTAACAGCTCCGCCGTTGTTTGATGAAGCATATCCAATCCAGGTTGTGCCAACATTAAGCTTTACATCATTTCCGTTTGTGTCCTTAATTACAAGAACGCCGTTGTTTACGCTCCAGTTAATATCAATAACTGTTCCGTTTGTTGCAAGCTTGCCCTTGCCGCCTGCAAGTTTATAGTTGCAGTAAACCTCGGATGAGCCGCTGTTTTTGTAGTTAGACTTTGAAACGTATTCGGTCTTATCAAAAAGAACAAGAAGATTTTTTCTTGCAACGTCAGTCTTGTAATCGTTTGAATGATACATCTTGTCGCTTGAGTCGTATGTCCAATCTCTTGTTGATGTTCTGTTAGAGAAAGTAAGTCCGAGAGCCTTGCACTCTTTATCGCTTACCGTTGACTCCTCGCTTGCAAAATTGAACTTTGTATATTTGCTTTCATTAGCGTCTGTTCTAAAGCCCTCACCTTTAATAGCGCCGGCAATCTTTGAACCGTACATAACGCCGGTATGCTCGGTTGATACACCTCTTGAGGAATCCCTGCCAAAGAGTGCAACCTTGCCTGAATATGTCATTTGGTTGATATGGTCAACATTGTCCTGCCTAAAGATTGTGTTAGCACCGATATAGTTAGTGCCTCTCTTCGTTTGGCTCTGTCCCCAATGGAGGAAAATAGCGTCAAAAAGCTCTGAAAATTTAATGTAAGGAGGTCTTGCACTTCTCATCGGTCCGATTTGTGACGGAACGGCAGTGTAATCTGCATACATCCAAAGCATTCTTGTTTCTCCGCCTTCAACCTCGCCTTCAACAATAATGTCAGGCGGATTCTTGCTGTCGGCAATACCCCATTGCGGCCTTGCCGAAACAGAGTTTTCAACTACGCAGGCAATCGGTCTTTTGCCTACTGCCTTTTCATTAAAATCACTTTCGCCCGTAAGCGGATTTGTTTTGGTTACTACAGGTGCTGCTGTTGTTTGCTCCTGAGTAGTCTGCGGTGCAGTTGTTTGGGGCTCCTTGCTCTTGTTTTTAACAATAAATGCAGCTGCAACTGCAATTGCAACGATTAATACTGCAACAATCGCAATAATAATCGGCTTTTGTTTCCTTTTTTGGTGGCTTTTTGTCATTAGCCATATTAACAGCTTCCTTTCTTATTACCTTTGGGGCATTATCCCTATCGGCTGAATTAAAAGCAGAAAAATCATCAAAGCTTAGGCTTTCCTTTTTAGGCTCTTCCTTAATTTCCGGTTTAAATTCAGGTTCAGCCGCCTTCGGCGCTTCTTCCTCCTGCTTTGCAAAACTAAGCGGCGCTTCCGGCTTTTTCGGCTTTTCTTCCTTCGGCGCATTTATATTTTTAATTTCTTTTAAAATTTCATTTAATTCTTCTGAATCGGGCATTTTGATGCTCCTTTCAATTTTTAATATACATATTGTACCATATATGTACTTAAATTTCATTATATTTTTGTTAAAATTTGAAATTTTATTGATTTAAAAGAGCACGTGTAGTAAAATACATATTGTCGGGAGGCGATTTTTTGGCTAAAACAATACCTATGATTATCACTAACAACAGCATATTGATTAAGGATAAGGAGTCGGGTGAATTTAAAACATTTACAATGCCTGCACTTATTGAAACTCCGAATATTCCTTTTTATCATCAATTTGCCGAAAAAATTGCCGAATGTCAGTATTATTTTAAGGAATTTATGAAAACGATTTACGGAAAAAAGCTTTCTAAGTATATTTTTGCTATAATCGTGCCTGATGATACAAGCAGGCTTGAATCAATTTTTATTAACGAATTTTTTGTTAATTCCGACACGTGCAAAGCGGTTGCGCAAATGCCTATGGCGCTGGCACTTCAAAAAGACGAAAATAAATATGTTTCAATTTCAAAATCAAGCAGAAACATTGTTGTTGAATATGTAAGAAACCACGAAAGCGTTGTTACAAAATATTATGATATGACAACAGCCGACCCTAACGTGATTATGGCAGACGCCGCTAAGCTTCATATTGACCTTGAATACGAAAGCGTGCCGGTTTTTATCAATAATTTTAATATGAATATGGACGAATATCTCTCTTTCGGCAATGTCGTAACGCCAAAGCAATTTTTGGATAAAATTGCAGAAATCGATGTTGAAAAACTATAATAAAAAAATCACCTTTGCAAATCATAATTATTGCAGAGGTGATTTTTATGAAAAATAATGATAAAAAAGATAAAAAGAATAAGAATAAGAAAAACAAAAGCAAATTCAATGATTATACGTCGTTTTTAAATCCTGAAATTGTTGCAAGCGACCCGCAGGGAATGTATACGGGTGTGCCTGCCGATATGTATTATAACGGCGAACTTGAAAAACCAATCCAAGACGCAGACGATTTATAAATAATCAACATAAAAAGTAAATAAAATAAGATACGCAATGTCAATTAAGGCGTTGCGTATCTTTTTAGATAAACACAAAATGTATCAAAAGCATATATCCTATTGTGCCGACGGCGATTGACAAAAGCGTATTCTTTTTCCAAATATGCACCCCGGCAGTCAGCGCAACGCAAATAAGCTGAGGAATAATATAATTTACATCACCCTTTTCAAAATCTTTAAGGCAATAAACTATAAGAATACCTAAAATTGCAACAGGCAAAACGTTGCCGAGATATTTAATAAACTTCGGCACTTCCTTGCTTTGACCGAAAAGTGCAAAAGGGAAAAGCCTTGTTCCAAACGTGACCGCACCGGCAACGGCAATCATTAAAATAAGGTGAGAAGTAGTCATTTCGCCACCTCCTCGGTTTCAAAAAACTTTTTAAACGAGGATAAAATCACAACCGTGATAAGTAGTGAAGGAAGTAAAAATTTATCTGCCCCGAAAATAATTAAGCAAATTACGGCGCAAAATACACCGACTGCACCGATTATAGCCGATTTTCCTTTGTTATTTCTAATCAAATCTATAAAAATAACCACAAAAAGGGCAGTCATTGAAAAATCTATACCCGTAAAATCAATCGGAATAAGCTGGCTTAAAAAGCGAGCCGAGTGCAGAACCTGCTATCCAATAAAAATGGTTTAAACTCCGCCAGATTTAAAAAATCTTGCCTTTGGCTCGATCCACATTTTTCAGGTACACTTAAAATTGACGAATTAACGGAATACGTTTCGTCAGTCAGCGTAAAAATCATAAAAGGATAACGCCATTTGCCCGCTTTGAATTTTTCGATATACGATAAGCCGTAAAACATATGGCGTGTATTTATAAACAAAGTCATAAGCGCAGTTGTTTGCGATATCAGCTTTGCGCTGATTAACGACACGAGCAAAAACTGCCCCGAACCGGCATAAACAATAAGCGATATAAATATTGCCCAAAGCCAATTGTAACCTGCCTTATAAAGCATTATGCCGAAAGCCGAGCCTAAGAACAAATAGCCAAACAAAACAGGAAGCGATTGCTTTAGCGCAAATTTTACAGTCGCACCTTTAGTGTAGTTCATATTTCCCTCTCTTTTATGTAGTATTAAGATTATAACACTAAAAAGAAATTAATCAAGTAATAATATTTAAAATAAGGCGAACAATGTTCGCCCCTACGACAAAATCTGACGCACCACCGTACGGCAGATTTTGAAAGGAGGAGCAACGAAGTGAATGATAAATAACTTTTGCAAAAATAACAAACAAAAGTTATTTTGAATGATACGCAGTTTGCGACGACGTAAGGTTGCGAAGAAGTAGTCAGAATTGGATTTTTAGTGAAGGGAGCTGTACGTGGGTACTGCCCCTTTGCTAAAAATTCAAAGTGCCCAACGTTTTGTCGCCGTATCCTTTAGGATATTAAGACAAAACGTTCAAGTGTTATTGATATAAAAAATTAAGGATTAGATATTCGTAAATTGATACGAATACCTAATCCTTTTTTGTAGTGGGTCCCCGGAAAGCGTAAGCTTTTTGGGGAAAAGGAGAAAGGAATGAAGTGTTTATTATGAATTTCAATGAAATTCATTCAAACACGGAATTTCTTTCGACGTGGCACGATTATGCCTATTTATTCACAACCGTAAAATTATCTGCCCATTTCGATATATGCAGGCCTGTTCTCGCTTAATTTAATATTTGATTTTCCGTAAATTTCCATTTGAAGCTCGTATGCGTCCTTTGGAATATCGGCAAGCCAAATCCAATTGCCCGGAGCGGCTGAGAATCTTGAACCGCCCTTACAGTTTTCAACAGCAGGAACATTCTTGGTTTTCATTTCGTAATCAAGCCAGCCGTCCCTAAGCGCCGTATTGCCGATAGAGATAAGTTCCTTTTTATTGTAGCCCGTATATACATAGCCTGCAAGCTGATTAACGGTTTTAACCGTATCAACCGTGCCGCTCTTTTTCACTTTATTAAGAATTGCGTTGAGAACGGTCTTTTGCCTGTTTGCCCTTGCGCCGTCAGAGTCAATATGCCTGATTCTGCAATATGCAAGCGCCTGCTTGCCGTTTAACTTCATTGTTCCCTCAGTTCCATCAAACGTCTGCTTGATAGTAACATTGCCGTAAACTCTCGGATGATTGTTAATTTCATTAATCTCGGCAGAGGTAATCTTGATTGGTACACCGCCGAGTGCGTCAATAATCTTAGGGAATGAATTGAAGTTTACAACCGCATAGTTGTTAATAGCGATTTTATAATATCTTTCAATAGTGTTGATATAGCATTTCATACCGCCCATTGACGCCGCAGCATTGATTTTGCCGTACTGTCCTTTTCCGTCAACCTCAAAATAAACATAAAGGTCACGCAAAACAGAGGTGAGATGAATTTCCTTAGTATCAACGTTAATGCTTGCAATAATTGCCGAGTCTGCACGGGAAGTGTCGGTTATCTTTTCATCCCTTGTATCCTCGCCGATAAGAAGAATGTTGAGAACGTGAGTTGAGCTTACAGGGTCGCCGTTTTGATACCATTGCTTAAGGTATTCCTTATAGCTGTATACGTCGCCTGCACTTGCCTCCTCAATAGTAGGGAAGTTCTCTTTAAGAAAGTCCATACCGTTATAGTAAGTGCTCATTTCATAATCGGTTCCGCCTTTATTATCGTCCGTAACCTTATTAAGCATATTATTTGCATAAAAAATCGCAAACACACCTGCCGCAACAATCATTACAAGAAGAACTACTATAATTGAAATTATTGCTTTGCCCTTTTTTGTCTTGGAAAATTTAACCTTTTCCTCTTTTTTAGGCTCTTCTGCCTTCTGCGGCAAGATTACTTCTCCGCCTGCAAGGGAAAAAAGGTCAACCATACCGTTATTTTCCTGCGGCTCGGCTTGCGATTGATTGATTGATGCAACACTTTCGTTTTCCTCAACCTCATCGGTATCGGTAAAACCGTTTTTTTCCTCTTCAATGGTAGGAATAACAATATCAGCCGTGTCACCCTTAGCGGTGTTTTCCTCTTTTTCAATGAAAACCTCGGTTTTTGTAGGCTTGTCCTCGGCAACGCTTACCTTAACCTCAGGCTGTTGCACTTTTATATCATCTTTAAGCTTTGGCTCTGCCTCGATATTCTTTTCAGGCTCTGCCTGCTTGTATGTTTGAGCTGAGACTTGCGCCTCGGTATTGGCCTGCTCTCTGTTTTCGCTCTCTCTGCGCCTTTTGACTTCAGAGAGTATATCGTCAATACTGTAGGATTCTTTCTCCAACGCATTCACTCCTCTTTTTCAAACTAAAAACTTTTGACATTATATATCATATCTTATTAAAATACTATAGCTAAATTGTAAAAATTGATTTTTTGCACTTTTAATAGACATATTTAGATATGATTATCTATTATTCGTCGCCATTTTCCTGTTCTTCGCCTGCGTTTTCGACATTTTCGGCATCTTCTGTCTCAATTTCGTCTTCCTCAAAGCGGTCAACAACACTGATTGTAGCAAGCTTTTCGCCCTCGTTTACTCTCATTACCTTAACACCCTTTGCAGGTCTTTGGAATGTAGAAATTTGGTCAACAGGCATACGAATAATAATTCCGTCGGTGGAAATCATAACAACGTCATTTTCTTCCGTAACAGCGGCAATATTAGCAACCTTGCCGAACTTTTCAACCCTGTAATTAAGAAGTCCCTTACCGCCTCTTGACTGAACACGGTAATCGGAAAATTCACTCTTACGTCCGTATCCTGTTTCAGATACAGTAAGAAGCTTAACTCCCTCGTGCTCTGCAACAAAGCCAACAACATAGTCGCCCTCACTTAATGTGATTGCCTTAACACCTCTTGCCGTTCTGCCGATAAGCCTTGCGTCGCTTTCCTCAAAGCAAATGCTCATTCCGTCGTGAGTTGCGGCAACAAGCTTTCTGTTTCCGTCTGTAATATCAACCCAGCAAAGCTCATCGCCCTCGTCAAGATTGATAGCAATAATGCCGTTTTTCCTGATATGGTCATATTGGTCAAGAGCAGTCCTCTTGATAATGCCGTTTTTAGTCATCATACAAAGGAATGAACGCTCCTCGTCCTTAGGCACTCTAACCATGGCGGTAATCTGCTCGCCTTGTTCAATAGGAAGAATGTTTACAACATTCATACCCTTGCCCGTTCTTGACGATTCCGGAATTTCATATCCTTTCATTTTAAATACTTTACCTTTGTTGGTGAAAAGCATAATAAAATCGTGAGTAGAGCAGGCAAACATTGTTTTTGCAACGTCCTCTTCTCTTCTGCTCATACCCGAAACACCTCGGCCGCCTCTGTTTTGAGCCTTATAGGTGTCAACAGTTTGGCGCTTCATATATCCCTTTTCGGTAAGAGTGAGAATACAGTCCTCAACGGGGATAAGGTCCTCGTCCTCAACGTCGCCGACTGCGGCAGAAATCTCTGTTCTTCTCTCATCGCCGAATTTAGCGGCTATTTCTCTTGTTTCGGTTTTTATAATCTCGTCAACTCTCTCGCTGTGTTCAAGAATGTCAGTCAAATCCTTAATTTTTTCGTGAAGTTCTTCGAGTTCATTCATTATCTTTTCAATTTCAAGACCTGCCAACTGACCCAAACGATAAGCCACAATTGCGCTTGCCTGCGGGTCATCAAAGCCAAACTTGTCCATAATAGCTTGCTTTGCCTCAGCTTGTCCGCCCTTGCAGGCACGAATTGTTGCAATAACCTCGTCAACAATATCTATAGCCTTTGCAAGACCTTCCAAAATATGCGCTCTGTCCTGCGCCTTTTTAAGGTCAAAGCGTGTTCTTCTTGAAATTACATCTCTTTGGAAATCAATATACTGCTGTAAAATTTCCTTAAGGGTTAATACTTTAGGAACGCCGTCAACAAGGGCAAGCATAATCGCACCGAACGTTACCTGCATATCCGTCATTTTGTAAAGATTGTTAAGCACAACCTGCGCATTTGCATCACGCTTAACGGTAACCTCAATGTGCATACCCTTTCTGTCTGAATAGTCTTGAACATCGGCTACGCCCTCAAGCCTTTTTTCCTTAACCAAATCGGCAATACGTGTAATAAGCCTTGCTTTGTTTACACCGTAAGGAATTTCAGTTACAACAATTTTGTATCTGTCGCCCTTAGTTTCAATAATTTCTGCTCTTGCACGAAGATAAATCTTGCCTCTGCCTGTTGCATAAGCCTCTTTAATTCCTCTTGTGCCCATAATAATGCCGGCAGTAGGGAAGTCGGGTCCCTTTATATATTGCATAATTTCCTCAAGCGATGCGTCGGGATTGTCAATAAGGCAACACATACCCTCAACAACCTCGTTCATATTATGAGGCGGAATATTTGTAGCCATACCTACTGCGATACCCGATGAACCGTTTACAAGCAAATTGGGATAACGTGACGGTAAAACGGTAGGCTCCTTGCTGTTATCGTCAAAGTTAGGAACAAAATCAACAGTATCCTTCTTGATATCCTCAAGCATTTTCATAGCGATTTTGCTCATTCTGCTTTCTGTATAACGGTAAGCAGCGGCAGGGTCACCGTCGACAGAACCGAAGTTACCGTGACCGTCAACAAGAATGTGCCTCATTGAAAACGGCTGTGCAAGCCTAACCATAGCGTCATAAACAGATGCGTCGCCGTGAGGGTGATAGTGACCGAGCACTTCACCGACGGTGGTGGCGCATTTACGGTAAGGCCTGTCAGGATAAAGATTGTTAGTATACATAGCGTAAAGTATTCTTCTGTGAACAGGCTTTAAACCGTCACGTACATCGGGAAGCGCACGCTGAACAATAACACTCATTGAATAATCAAGGAATGCCTTTCTTATCTCATCACTGATTTCTACATCTTTAATTTTTTGATTGTCGTAACGAATTTCATTACTATCCATTATCTAACCTCCAAAACAGAGTTAATTCTACTTTTTTACGGTATGGCAGGGATTTTTCTGCCTAAATACTTTTAATTTTTGTTAAAAAATAAATAATTCGGATTTTTCTTGATAATTTTTAATACATTTTCTTTTATTTCTTGCGGAATAATTGATTTAGGCACAATGTTTGTACCCGTTGTCGCAATAAAATAAAGATATTCCTTTGTTTCGATTATTGCGCCGAGAGTCAAATAAGGGTAAAAACCGATAAGCATCGGCTCGCCTTCATTTTTAGGCAAAGTTTTAAACTCAATGCTTTTCTCGCTTATCGTAACCTCTCTTGGCTCACTGTATGTAACATCGGCTTTAATACAGCGCTTGACCCTTATATCGGGTCTTATCTTTTTTACATAAAAAAGATAAATTCCTATTGCAACAATATATAGCGCAGGAATAAGCAAATACGCATAATTTTTTTCGCTGAAAGCATAATATGTGTTCATTACAAGCACAATAAGTACCGTAATATATATCATGCTCATAAACTTGCTGCTTTTAAGCTTAAAAAGTTCAAAATTAATTAAATCATTTTTATCAAGAGAATAATTGAATTTATAATCCATTATTTCATTACCCCCTTACTTTTAAGTACCTTGATTATTTCATCAAGTTCCTTGCCGTATCTTTGCTTACTGATAACCGCAATGCCACGGCTGAGGGTAGGTAAAATTATAAGTTCACTTTTAGTTTCCTTAATCGCATAAATGCTTTGCCACGGGGCATAAACCTTTTCAAAACTTGAAAAAATTTCCAATCCTTCATCATAAAGTCTAAGCGTATTTTCGTCATTCAATATAATTGAGCGCTGAAATTCGATTGTAATGCTGTTTTTTGCCGAAATTTGTTTATAAACAAAAAGTATGCAAAGCAAAATCGCAAAAGGCAAAATAACCGTTGCATTAACAACGCCCAGCACGGAAACGATTATTGACGCAATCATTATAACGATAAGACTTACAATTTCTGCCATATTATTCAAGCCTATTTTTTGAATTTTATAATTATAGCCCTTATAAAATTCATCGGCTGTCATTTTATAAGTTAATTTCATATTTTATACATCCAAATTTTGAACAAATTTTGCGTTCTTTTCAATAAATTCTCTTCTCGGCTCAACATTGTCGCCCATAAGGATAGAAAAGTTTTCGCTTGCTCTTTGTGCATCCTCAATCGTTACACGAAGCATAGTTCTAAACTCAGGGTCCATAGTGGTTTCCCAAAGCTGTTCAGGGTCCATTTCACCAAGACCTTTGTATCGCTGAATGTCACAATCTCCGCCAAGTTCTGCAATCTCAGCATCTCTTTCCTCGTCAGAGAAAGCGTAGCTGCTCTTTTTACCCTTTGATACCTTAAAGAGAGGCGGTTGAGCAAGATAAACATAACCGTCCTCAATAATCTGCGGCATATATCTGAAGAAAAATGTTAAAAGAAGCGTTCTGATATGAGCACCGTCGACATCGGCATCCGCCATAATAATGATTTTGTGATATCTCAATTTATTGATATCAAAATCCTCGCCGATACCTGTTCCGAGTGCCATAACAACAGGAACAAGCTTTTCGTTAGTAATAACCTTGTCCACTCTTGCCTTTTCAACATTAAGCATTTTACCCCAAAGCGGAAGAATTGCCATATGTTGCTTATCTCTGCCCTCTTTTGCAGAGCCGCCTGCCGAATCACCCTCGACGATATAAATTTCGCATTTTTCAGGGTCGTTGCTGATACAGTCTGCAAGCTTGCCCGGAAGTGAATTGCTTTCAAGCGGAGATTTTCTTCTTGCATTTTCCCTTGCACGTCTTGCTGCCTCTCTTGCACGGGAAGCGTCAAGTGATTTATTAAGTAAAGTTTTTGCAACATTCGGATTTTCTTCAAAATAAGTCATAAGCTTTTCATAAAGCATTGTTGAAACAAGACCTGTTATATCCGTGTTGCCGAGTTTGCCCTTAGTCTGTCCCTCAAACTGAGCCTCTGTAAGCTTAACGCTTATAACTGCCGTTATACCCTCACGAACGTCATCACCGGTAAATTTCTTGTCGCTGTCCTTAAGAATACCGAATTTTTTGCCGTAATCGTTAAATACTCTTGTAAGCGCAGTTTTAAATCCAGTTTCGTGAGTACCGCCGTCGATAGTGTTGATATTATTAGCAAATGACAAAAGCGTTTCGTTATATGAGTCTGTATAGCAAAGCGCAACCTCCGCACTTCTGTCACCCTTTGTTGTTGAAAGGTGAATAACCTCATCCTGAATAGGATTAAGTCCACGGCTTGTGTTGATATATTCAACAAAAGATTTGATACCGCCGACGTAGCAAAATTCTTCACCGCTGTCCTCATCTCCTCTTTTATCGGTAAGAGTGATTGAAAGACCTGCGTTAAGAAATGCCTGCTCTCTTAAACGTCTTGCAAGAATTTCATAATCGTAAACTGTGGTTTCCTGGAAAATTTCTGCGTCAGCCTTAAATCTTATTGTAGTTCCGTGGCCGTCGTGGTCTGCAATAATATGCAAATCATTAACAGGCTTGCCTCTTTCAAATTTTTGGCTGTAAACGTGGCCGTTTTGCGTAACCTCAACCTCAAGCCATTCTGAAAGCGCATTAACAACAGACGAACCTACACCGTGCAAACCGCCCGATACCTTATAGCCCGAACCGCCGAATTTACCGCCTGCGTGAAGCACGGTAAGCACAACCGTTACTGCCGGAAGCCCTGTTTTTTCATTAATGCCTGTAGGAATACCACGTCCGTTATCCTTAACCTCTATAACATCACCCGGCAAAATGTTACATTCAATGTGAGTACATACTCCTGCAAGTGCCTCGTCAATAGAGTTATCCACAATTTCATAAACAAGGTGGTGAAGTCCTCTCGGTCCCGTTGAGCCGATATACATACCCGGCCTTTTACGAACAGCCTCAAGTCCCTCAAGCACCTGAATATCCTTTGCCGAATATTCCTCGGTTACTTTTGTATCAATGTCAGCTTCTTCAAGTTCAATCTTGTTTTCTTCGCTCATATTGAATTAAATCTCCTTTTATATTTAACTTGGTAAATAAATTACATTATCCTTTTTGCCCTGCCTGCACTCTTTTAATAAGCGTTGAGGTATTTAGCGGGCAAATATATATTTTGTCCCTGCAAACTACAAAGCTTTTCGGAAGTTCAAAGTTTACATAAACTGTTTTTTTATTTTTTTCGGCGTTTGATAAATAGTCACGTGTAGCCTTATTAACCGTTGACGTGTCCATATCAAAAATTCCGAGTATATCGTTTGTGCTTATAACGGTGTTTCCGCCTAAATATATATACATCAGCCTATACACCTGCCGTTTTCAATATGAAAGGTTTTGCCCTTTTTAAGCCTTAAAACCGTGTTGGCATCACAGCACGTAATAAATACCTGCCAATTTTTAATGTGATTGAGTATATAATCCTGCCTTGATTCGTCAAGCTCACTCATAACGTCATCCAACAGCGCAAGCGGCTCATCGTCAGTCATTTCCTTAAGCAAACTTGCCTCCGCAAGCTTAAGCGCAAGCACACAGCTTCTTTGCTGACCCTGCGAGCCGTAAAGACGTGCGCTTTTGCCGTTGATAAGAATTTCCATATCGTCCCTATGCGGACCTACTGTTGTTATTTTATTAATTAAATCATTGTTTCTGTTTGAAATAAGTTGCTTTGCAAACTCATTTTCAATTTCAGCCACAGTTAAATTTTTACATTCAAAGCCGCAATCAAGCCTTAAATCAATTTTTTCACGTCCTTTTGAAAGGCCGTCAAAAATTTCCGTCGCAAACGGGAGCAATGCCTCAACATATTTTTCCCTTTGATAAATAATCTTGGCACCGCTTTTTGCAAGGTTTTTATCCCAAATATAAAGCATATCCTCAAGGTTAAAATTATTTTTTATATCCTTTAAAAGCATATTTCTCTGTGCAAGGCAACGATTATATTCTTTTAATACGCTTCTGTAATTTGATTTAAGTTGGCAAAGTGAATTATCAATAAATTTTCTTCTCTCAATCGGCCCGTCCTTAACCATAGAAAGATGAACCGGTGAAAAAATAACTGCTTTTAATTCATCACCCAGGGCAGTTGCACTCTTTTTTTCAATTTTGTTTAACTTAGCCGTTCTCCTGCCCATAATTGACAGTTCGGCATTTTGCTTTCTTGATTTATTTTCAAAATCAATTTTAAGTTCTGCCTTTTTCTCGCCGAATTTGACAAGTTCCTTATCCCTTACACCTCTGAAACTTTTACTTCCTGTAAAAAGATAAATTGCTTCAATCAAATTCGTTTTGCCTTGTGCATTTTCGCCCCAAATTATGTTTACATCTTCAAAATTGAGTTTTAACTTTTCTATATTTCTGAAATTTTCAATTTCTATTGAATTAATTTTCATCTGTAATAATCTTATAGTCAACCGAAAAAATTGAAACCGTGTCACCTGCATGGATTTTTTTGCCCCTTGCCGTGCACACTTCACCGTTTACTTTAACTATTCCGTCTTGAATAAATGTTTTAGCCTGACCGCCGGTTTCTGCTATTCCTTTAAATTTCAAAAAAGCGTCAAGCCTGATAAATTCGGTGGTTATTTTTACATTTTCATTTTTTCTCGGTGTTGCTTTTGCTTTAATTTTCATTTTTAAGCCTCATTGGTAATACTAAAAATAAAAAGGAATCATCATTAATCGGCAAAACTTTAACGGGACTTACCGCACCGCCGAGTTCAATTCTTACTTGGTCTGTATCTGCGGCGTGAAGAGCGTCAAGCACATATTTTGAATTAAATCCTATTTCAACTCTGTCACCGCTTACATTTGCGTGAGTATAGTTTACAACTCTGCCTATGCTTGAAACAGTTGAAACTCTCATCTCGTCAGCATCAAATAAGCATCTGATTGGGTTTTTCTTATCATTTTCAATAACAGGAAGTGTTCTTTCAATACAGTTAATTGCATCGTCTGTATTAATTAAAACAGTTGTGTTGCAAGTTTTAGGAATAGCAGCGTTATAATCAAGAAAATCACCGTCAAGCAAACGGCTGATAATACTGTAATTATCAACGTCAAAAACAATATGCCTTTTTCCTACGCTGATTGAAATATCTTTATCATTCTCGGCACTGAAAAGCTTAATAAGCTCTCTTATTGTTTTTTTAGGAACAATAAAGCTGATATCTTCGCCGTCATATTTAACTGTTTCTGTTCTTATTGCAAGCCTGTATCCGTCAACACCTATAAGCCTTAATTGATTTTGAGTAAGTTCAAATTTAAGACCTGTATGTACCGGCTTTGAAGCCTCACTGTCTGCAACGGCAAAAAGAGTTTGCGAAACCATATTTTGAAGAACACCTTCATTTAAAAATAAAGGATATCCTCCCGATACGGACGGAAGCTCCGGATAATCATCTGCGTCAATACCTGAAATGTTATATTGCGCCGCACCGCTTATAATTGAAACGGATGTACCGCTGATTTCAAATGTAACCTTACCGTCAGGTAATTTTCTGATAATATCGCTTATAACTTTTGCATTAATTACGATTGCACCCGGCTCTACAACGCTTGCCTGAAGTGTTGTATTAATTCCGAATTCAAAATCATAACCGGTAAGGCTTAATGTATCAGAGCCACATTCCATAAGTATACCCTCAATTGTGGGAATAGTTACCTTTGTGCTTACCGCTCTCATAACATTTGAACAAGCTTCGCTTAATTCTTTTGTATTACAGGTAAATTTCATTTTTTAATACCCTCCGTCTATCTATATAGTCTAATTGTAGTAGTATGTAGTATAGGCTGCGGAAATTGTTGAAATCTTTTACAATCATTGATAATAAAGGAAATTTAATGCAATTTTTTTAATATCTCAATTGTTGAAAGATTTATTAAATTGTGTAAAAAATAAGTTTTCCGCATCCATTGTTAATTAAAAAGTAAAAAATGTTGAAAATTTTGTGGAAACTATTGAATACTTTTTGCATTGGAAATTATATCGTTAATTTGCCTTGCAAGCTTTGTATCCGTTTCAATATCCTTTTCAATTTGGTCAATGTTATACATAACAGTTGAATGATGCTTTTTAAATTCTGCGCCTATATCCTCATAACTCATATTTGTTACTTTTCTTATAACATAAAAGGTAATTTTACGTGCGTCGGAAATGGTTTTCTTTCTCTGACCGCCGTAAATATCTTCAACAGATACACCTGTTGTTCTGCTGACCTCCTCAACAATTTTTTGAATTGTAACGGGAAGCGGCTGTGTATCCTCCATAACAACCTTAACAAAATTTTGTGCAAGCGCTATGGTAGGTGTGTTTTGGTTAATGTCGCAATAAGCGTAAAGCTTCTTTGTAACGCCCTCAAGCTGACGGATATTTGATTTAACCTTGTCAGCAATGTAATCAATAACAGGGTCGGGAATTTCAAAATTAAGCATCATTGCTTTGCGCTTGATTATTTCACATCTTGTTTCATACTCAGGTGGCTGAATATCTGCAAGAAGCCCATCTTCAAATCGGGATTTAAGCCTGTCGGTAATAGATTGAATTTCTCTCGGCGGCCTGTCAGAAGTAATTACAACCTGCTTGCCTGCAAAAACAAGAGTGTCAAACGTATGGAAAAATTCCTCAATCGTTTGTTGTTTACCGGCAATGAACTGAATATCGTCAATTAAAAGCAAATCAATGCTGTTTCTAAACTTATCGTGAAATTCATCTGTTGTTTTATACTGAAGTGCCTGCATAAATTCATTTACAAATTGTTCTGCACGAATGTAAAGAATATTCATATCTGGAAATTTCTTTTTAACTTCATAGCAAATAGCATTTAACAGGTGAGTTTTGCCGAGACCCGAATTACCGTAAATAAAAAGAGGATTATAGTTTCTCATTTTTGAATTTTTGGTAAGATTAAGCCCCGGGTCGCTTGCAACAGCCTTAGCCGCAACATAAGCAAATCGGTTGCTTGAGCCGACAATAAAATTTTCAAACGTGTATTGCTCGTTTTTATAATCCTCAAGGTGCTGCTTATCCTGATAAAATTTATGCTCCTCTCTGTCATTATCCTCGGCACAAACATATTTAATTTTAACTTCAAATCCCATTACTGCCGCAAAAGCCTCACTAAACATTGTGCCGTATTGCGAAATAACAACGTCCATATACATGGCACTGGGAAGTCTTAAAGTAATTTGTTGCCGCTTCAAATGCTGACAAATTCCAGTCTTTTTTATCCATAAATTGAAATGCCGTTTCAGTAACCCTTTGCTCGCAATATGAAAGCAACGGCATTCCAAATTTCATTATATGTATCCATTTTTACCTCCGTATTTTTACATAAAATACAATACTCCAATTAATTTTAATACGTATTCTATATTAGCATATAAATGTATTTAATCAATACTTATTTTAAATATTTATATATATTATTATTAATAGAATTATTATA
>ENA-OQHF01000779-OQHF01000779.1-human-gut-metagenome-genome-assembly--contig:-NODE-779-length-18292-cov-2.997963_pt1 | contig 18292 bp, 21 predicted proteins | sample MGYA00242559_ERZ504709 | MGnify/ENA primary metagenome ERZ504709 (study PRJEB26092, sample SAMD00036203) | human gut metagenome | host: Homo sapiens | study: EMG produced TPA metagenomics assembly of... | reverse complement strand
TTTCTTCCTCATGCTCGCCGATGAGCTCCGCAGGACGCCGCGCCGCTCTCAGCGGGCTTTTCCTCTTTCTCCTCGGCAGGGGCGTTGGCAGCCTGGGCAGCGGCCTTCTGGGCAGCCTCCAGAGCCTCCAGCTCGGCCAGCTCCTTGGCGGCGTCGATGCGGGGGAAGATGTTCTCGCCCTTGTGCAGGGTGGCGTTGACAGGCAGCGTGCCGAAGGCGGCGGCGCTGTCCCAGGTCTTGCCGTCAGCTTCCACGTTCAGCTGGGCAAAGATCTTCTCGCAAGGTGGTGGGCATGAACGGCTGCAGCAGGACGGTGCAGATGCGCAGCGCTCGGCCAGAATTGTACAGCACGCGGGCCAGACGGGGCTTGGAGTCCTCGTTCTTGGCCACACCCACGGCGCGGTGGCGTCGATATACTTGTTTGCGTGTCGATGACCATCAAACACGTCAAGCCAGCGCATTCTGGAAGGCATACGCCTCCATGTCGGCTTCATAGCGGTCACGCAGACCCCTGGCCTTCTCGAGCAGCGCGGCGTCCTCGGGGCCTTCGTCCTGCTCAATGGGCAGATTGCCGCCAAAGTACTTGTCGGCCATGGCGGTAGTGCGGCTCAGCAGGTTGCCGAGGTCGTTGGCCAGATCCATGTTGATGCGGTTGATGAGCAGCTCATTGGAGAAGTTGCCGTCAGAGCCGAACGGGAAGTCGCGCAGCAGGAAGTAGCGCAGCGCGTCGGCGCTGTAGCGCTCGGCCAGCAGATACGGGTCAACGACGTTGCCCTTGGACTTGGACATCTTGCCGCCGTCCAGCAGCAGCCAGCCGTGGCCGTAGACGTGCTTGGGCAGGGGCATATCCATGCTCATCAGCATCGCGGGCCAGATGATGGAGTGGAAGCGGACGATCTCCTTGCCGATGAAATGCACATCGGCAGGCCAGAAGGTCTCGTAGTCGCTGTCGGGATATTTGTCGTTCATGAAGCCGAGCGCCGTCGTGTAGTTGAACAGCGCGTCGATCCAGACGTACACGACATGCTTCGGGTCGAAGTCAACGGGGATGCCCCACTTGAAGCTCGTGCGGGAGACGCAGAGGTCCTCCAGGCCCGGGTCAATGAAGTTGTGGACCATCTCGTTGACGCGGGAGCGCGGCAGCAGGAAGTCCGTGTTGACGAGCAGGTCACGCACGCGGTCCGCGTACTTGGACAGGCGGAAGAAATAGGCCTCCTCCTCGGCGTCCACAACGGGGCGGCCGCAGTCGGGGCAGCAGCCGTTGACGAGCTGGCTCTCGGTCCAGAAGCTCTCGCAGGGGGTGCAGTACTTGCCGACATACTTGCCCTTGTAGATGTCGCCCTTTTCATACATCTTCTTGAAGATTTTCTGGATGGCGGCAACATGGTAGTCGTCGGTGGTGCGGATGAAGCGGTCATAGCTGATGTTCATCAGCTTCCACAGATCCTTGACGCCCTTGGGGCCCTCGACGATGTTATCGACGAACTGCTGCGGCGTAACACCGGCCTCCTTGGCCTTCAGCTCGATCTTCTGGCCGTGCTCGTCGGTGCCGGTCAGGAACTTGACGTTGTAGCCCTGCAGCCGCTTGTAGCGGGCCATAGCGTCGGTAGCGACGGTGCAGTAGGTATGGCCGATGTGCAGCTTATCGCTGGGATAATAGATCGGCGTTGTAATGTAGAATTTTTTCTGATCCATCTGTGATTTCTCTCCTTATATAAACAAACCTGTGTGGTGTGCTTTTTACGTTTATGACGTGCCTTGTAGGGGGCGGCGTCCCCGACGCCCCGCAAGCCTCCCCTTTCAGGGGAGGTGGCCGAGCGCAGCGATGGCCGGAAGGGTTCTGCCCGTTCGCCGCAGTTACGCGCTTTCCCGGGCACTTTTCCCTTTACAAAGCGCGTCCGCAGGGGCCGCACATCTGCGGCCCGCAGCCGTGCCTTGACGACCATTTGCGGGAAAATCGCGCGCCGATCATGCTCAACCCCTGCATAGGGCTAGAACCCTATCGGCTTCACCCCGCACGCCTCCAGCGCGTGCCTGCACAGTACCTCGGTGCTGTCGATGAAGAACTTGCCCAAGTGCTCGTCCCGCTTAACGAGGCTCAGCTCTGTGCAGCCCAGCACGGCCATGTCGCAGCCCTGCTTTTTCAGGTCGTGCACCGCCGCGCCGAACTTTGCCATATCGGCGCGTTTGCCCTGCTTGATGTCGTCATAAATGACCGACATGACCTCCTGCTGGTGCTCCTCCGACGGTACCGCCCAATCAATGCCCTGTGCCTGGCAGGCGAGCTGATATGTCTCGGCGGCCAGCGTGCCGTCCGTTGCCAGAATGCCCAGCTTTGTGCAGCCTGCCGCCTTAGCATCGGCCACGGTCAGCCGCGGCATGTTCAGCACAGGCACGGGCAGTGCCTCGGCCAGGCGGTCATAAAAATAGTGTGCTGTGTTGCATGGAATCGCCAGCACTGTTGCGCCGTAGTGTACCAGGCTGAAGCCATCCTGCTCCATCACAGCAAACGGATCATCCTTGCTTTTACCCATGATGAACGCTGTGCGGTCCGGTGTCGACGCGCGGGACGAGATGACAATGTCGATATGGTCCTGGTCGCACGTCGCGGGTGTGTGGTCGATCAGCATCTGATACAGATAACAGCTGGCCGCGGGTCCCAATCCTCCCAGGATTCCCAGCACCTGTTTTTGTGGTTTTGTCTGCAGCGTGGCACACCCCTCCTTATAATACACTTATAGTATATTATAAGGCTAACTGCGCAATTATGCAAGGGCAAGGGCGACGGTTTTCGGGAGATTCGCAATAAAAAACGCCCTGCATTTTCATGCAAGGTGTCTGCGGTGGACCCTAATTTCAATTCAATTATATTGCAGACCGCCCCCTGCCTCCCTTGTCAAAGGGAGGTGGCGCCGCAGCACCGGAGGGATTCCTATCCCGCTGGCGTCCCTATTTCTTTAAGCTCCCCGTAGGGGCCGGGCATGCCCGGCCCGCACGCCTCTGAAAGCCTCTCCTCCAATCTTAAACAACAACATCCCACGCCAACCACCCCGGCCACATTAGCTTCCGCCCGCGCGGAATCTCCCGGGTTCTTTATTTTTCACGCACCGTTTGCTATGGAATAACGGTTCAGGTATCTGCCAACTATTTTTATATCGTATAAATTACTCCTCCGCCAACTCCACCACCAATTTAGCTTCGGTGGCGGCAATGGCAAGTTGGAGTTTATTCTCTAAGTTCGTCTTTTGCAGCATATTGATGACGTGGTACTTTACGGTGGATGGCTCGATGCCGAGCTCTTTTGCAATCTCGTTATAGGACAGCCCGCGCACAAGACAGCGCAAGACCTTCATCTCGCCTTTGGTGAACTCTGCGCTCATGGCGGTGCCGATCTCCACGCTGGGCGGTGCATCGGGGAAGATATGCTCCCCCGCCATCGTGCGGCGCACGACCTGCATCAGGGTCCCTTCATCGCCGTCCTTATACCACAGGCTGTCCGCGCTCACGGCCTTGGCGCGGGCTAAAACCTGTGTGTCAATAAGCGAGGTCGCCACCACGATCTTGATTTCCGGGTGCGCTTTTCGTATCTTTTTGGCGGCGGCCAGACCGTTTTCGCGGTGTTCGGTCTGCACATCCATCAGCACAAGGTCGATGTCCTCGGTATCGCACAGGATCGGAGCCTCTGCAGCGCCGGGGATAGACACAGCAAGCTGATACCCGTCCTCGTTCTGAATATAGCTTTCAAGCAGGCTCCGAACCAGCTTTTGGTCCTCAACGATCATAACGCGTATCATAAGTGCTCTCCTTATCGGGCAGGGTGACTTCCAGAACAAACACAGGCAGGGAGTGTACGGTTACTGTACCCCCTGCTTTTTCAATACGGCGGCGGAGCGAGGAAAGCCCGCCGCCTTCCTTTATCTTCGCCTTGGGCGGCGCGCCGTTGTTCGTGATGCAAAGGTGCCATTCCTGCGGCCGGTGCTCGGAATCGGCGTACAATTCCGTGGCGCCCGCATGCCGCACAGCGTTGGAGGTACACTCCCGCAGGATCAGTGCGTAGAACTCGCGGGCGGCGCGTGCCGCAGGGTACGCACCGCGCAGCTGTACGGCTGCGCCCAGAACAGCCGCCCGCCTTTGCATACAGGTCAGCGGGTCCTCGGCAGCATCCTCCTGCCGGGCGCGGCACAGCAGGGAAATGGAGCTTTCCCACTGCGCGGCCTCGCTCCTGATCCGGGCAAGGTCATACTCATGCCGCAGTGCGCGCCGTGCGGCAAGCAGGGTATGGCCGATGTCGTCATGCACCCGCATCTTCATTTTCAGGATTTCTTCCTCCCGCACAATGTCGGGCATATTGTCATATAAGCGCTTTGCGCGGCGGTTCGCATCGGCAAGGCGCTCGTTTTCCTGCTGCAGTGCAGCATGCAATGCCGCCAGCCGGGTAACATCGGTGGCCATCACCTCGGTGTACGGTATGCCGTATTTGTCCTGAACAGGGCGCACCGCAAAATGGTACACCGTCCCGTCCGGGAATGCGTAGATGCGGGCGGCCTCATCGCGCAGCTGCACACCGCCGCCGGGACTGTGCAGCGCCTGCTCCAGGTCCGTAAGGGTCTGCAGATCGCAGCCGCAGAGGACTGCGGCGATCTCCTGCATCCTGTGATTGATCAGGCGCAGCAGGCCGTTGCGGTCAAAGTAGCAGATGGCCGCCGGCAGCGTGTCAAAGCCTTCCTTGACAGCATTGCGGGAGATCCGAGAAATCATAGGCTGCCTCCTTCTGCCGGAAACATCGTGAAATACAAAAGTTCGTCCTCATCCCGTTCAAGCTGCATCTGCGGCAGGCCGGGCAGCGCAGCGGGTGCATTGGTGCATTGAACGCTGCAGCGCAGCCCCCAGCCCTGCGCCGTATGCTCGGCGCAGAAAAGGATCTCCTGCAATCCCGGCAGGGTCGCTTCTATGATGGCTTCAAAGGCGTCATAGATCGCCACGGCGGACGCGGGGGAAATCTTTGCTGTGTCGGCAATCTGCACGGCGCAGCGTATATCACTCAGGCGCAGGCTCTCTGCCGATTCAAACAGGCTCAGCCGCAGCTCCGTGGTGTCGATATCCTCCGCCTTGTCGCAGACAAAACAAGGTTGCTGCGCCGCTTGATATAGGTTCCCAAAATGACGATGTGCTTCAGCAGCCGGCGGGCGGCATCGACATCGTCTGTGGCTTTGAGTGCAATCAGGTATTCCTGTATCCGTGCCAGCTGGCGGGCTGTGACGGTCTCGATTTTGTCATACAGCCGGTTCTGCTCGCTCAGCTTCAGCCATTGTGCCTTCTGGGCCGTTTCCGCCTGTATGATGTCCCCGATGTCATGCAGTTCCTCCTGCGTGAGGCGCAGCTGCTCGAGCAGTTCCACCAATTCGGTGATGTCCTCCTGCCAGAAAACATACCCTTTCCGGATCGGGTGGCCGTGAAGCTGGGTCGTGGCATCCAGCTGGACACTGCCGGTGAGCGCTTGACGCAGCTGCTCCTCATGAAGCGGCGCTGCCTGCATGGAGCATTGCACAGGCACAAACGCCCGGTCCGTGATCAGACCCTTGGCCATAGATACCTCAAACAGCGTGGCATACCCCATGTTGGATTGGATAAGCCCGCACTGGATGCACGCCTCAAAGGTCGCTGTAAAGGTCAGGCATTGCACCACGGTCATATCACCGGCAATCGCATGCATCCACGGCACATTCAAAATATGCTTGTACAGTAAAGCATAGAGGGTGGCCAAAAAAATCGGCACAAGCGGCAGCCAGAGGATGCGCTTTGTATGCGGAATACGGCAGCGCCGTACAAGGTACACCACCGTGAACACGGCACAGGAAAATATCCACAGCAGACAGAGGTAATATACGAACCGATAGGTGTAATCGGGGCTGCCCAGTATCTCCTGCCCGGGTGGGAACGCAAACGCAAGCTGATGGCAGTCATTTGTCAGCACGAGGCTGAACAGTACCACCGGAAACACAAAGATCAGATGCCGATATTTGTACAGCGGACCGGACTGCCCACGATCCAAAAAGAAAAGCGTATAAAGTGCAAGGGTCGGGATCAGCAGCATCGGGATATAGTACGCATACCACAATCGCCGCAGCATCTCCGGTGTCTGGGCAAAGTCATAGCGGATCAGGCGGATATCCAGCCAGAACAGCATCAGGGCGGCGGCACCCAGCAGGCAGCGGCGGGTCTGTGCGTGCAGGATACGCCACCAGACCGATACCGCCCAGGAAAAGATCAGAATATTATACAGCACCGTGCGCCAAAAGCCGGAATACGGCATATAAAATGCCCGCATCAGGACAGCGCAGAGAATCACCCCTGCAACCGCAGCGGCTAAACACAGATTACCAAGCCGTACCTTTGTCATAGCGCCTGTCCTTTCCCAAAAAGGGTCAGCGTGTCGAAAAACACCGGCTTTGCCATATAGAGAATGTAGGGGCGACCATTGGTCGCCCGCCAGCTTGGCGCAGCAACGCTCTTTCCGAGATGGCTTTCTTACAAGGCATACGGGCACGGGCGAGCAATGCTCGCCCCTACAGGAGTTTTTCGACAGTCTGCCCAAAAGGGTATCGTGCTGCCTTTTCACACTATTATTATGACGCAATCCGCCTTATTTTGCAATAGTGCTGAAAAAAGCAGTAAAAGCTCAAAAACTATCCAAATGGTGGGGCAGAAATCGTCCGATTCCTGTATGATGAAATTGACAAATCGGTATTCTTTGCAGGAAGGAGGGCTGCGCCGTGCGGAGGATCGTTTTGGACGCCCAATACTCTGTGATGACGAGCGCATTGACAATGGCACTGAAACACGGCAGACCGGATTTTCAGGTGCAAAACGCCGGCCCTAAGACAAAGGATATTATAAAGCTATGCCGTTCATGCAGGGCGGATGTCCTGCTGCTGGAGGTATGCCCACATCCGCCGCGCACCCTGCAGGATAGACTGCTGCTGGCAAACGACCTGCGGGATGTATGCCCGCACTGCAAAACGGTACTGCTTGTGGATGAGGCCGAATATCCCGAACTGGCCACCGCCGTGTGCCTGGCAAAAAAGGATCACATTGTCGATGATTTCGTCTACGCTTCCGTCTCGCCTGCCTATCTGAGCGCTATGATGGACACTTTATGACCAAAAGGAGGACAGCTATGAAAAAAGTACAACGAACGCTCGCTGCCGCATTGGCAGCCATGATGCTTATGGCTTTGGCCGGTTGCTCCAAGGGGGATGTAACCAAAGAGGTCAATTCCGGCTTATCCGACCTGAAAGCGCAGGCCGCCGAACCGGCTGTTGAACCCCAGACGGAGACCCCGGCAGAGCCCAAGACCGACGCGGCATCCGAGCCTGCATCCGAACCTGCATCGGAGCCCGCTGCAGCGTCGGAGCCGGAAGCCACCGCCGAGCCGGCCCCTGCTTCCGCTCCTGCGGACAATCCCGATTATCCATCGGCTGCCGGCCTGAACACCCAGACGCTGGAGGCATTCGGCACGGACTTTACGCTGGTGCTCAACGTGACCTGCCCCGACAAGGGCTGGTACAAGTCCGCAACCAGTTTCGGGGATTTCAAGCTATTCCCGACCGATGACCCCAGCCATATCTTCTCCGGTGACCCGCGCATAACCTTTGAACTGAAAAGCGGTCTGGATAAGATCAACTACTATTACGACGACTTTGAAAATGTGGAGGAGCTTACCCCGCGCACCATCGGCGGCGTGGAGATGGCCGGACGCACCTACAAAAAACGTCGGTATGTGGTGGACGGAATACTACGGTGAGATGCCCACCGGCGGCTGGCTGGCCATCAAGGTCTCCGGCGTAGACATTGACCCCGGCACCGAGGGCGACACCGTGCTGAACAGCGTCACCTTTGGCTAAGGCAATCGCTGACACACACTACCCGCAATGAAAAGGCAGGTGAACCGACCATGAAAAAACTGCTATCCCTGACGGCGGCGGCCCTGCTGCTGATTACAGCGGGCTGCGGGCCAGTAACGCCCCGCTGCCTCGGCATCCTCTGCCGCCCCGTCGGTTTCCGCCCCGATAACGGAACCGACAGTCGAGTCGTCCGACGATACGACCCCGACCGTTCAGAAGGACGAAGCCGCTGGCAAGCCGCAAAACAGCCGGAGGCTGGATGACTCCCGCATTGTCCCGCTGTACAACGAGCGCTTTACCTACACCAACCCCTACGGCATCGAGGACACCTATTTTTATGAAGTACCGCAGATCGACGATGACACCGAGGACGCACAGCATATCAACGCGATGATCGACTACCGATACGGCTATCTGGTAGAGCGCGCCCTGGATGCCCGTTCCCGCAATGATTTCATCGACACAAACTTCATCATCTGGGTCAGCAACTGGACCGGCCCCGTGCTGACCCTGCAGGTGACCAGCTCCGACACGATGTACAACCACGATGTGGGCAGCTACCATTACAACTTTGCCACAGGGCAGGAACTTACCAACCTGGATTTGCTCGAATACATGGGCTACACCGACAGCGCAAAGACCCTGAACGCGCTGCAACGCGCCACAGCACAGCATTTTGACCTTTACTATGGCGGAGATGACCTCACGTATGCCGCCATGCTGAAAAAGATGCGCGTGCAAAGCCTGAGCGAGCTTGACAATGTATTTACCTATTATTCTCTGTTTCCGTATTATACCGACGGTCTGGTGGTCACCGTGCCGATGTACACCCCCGCCGGGTCGGGAATGTACTGGACAGATGTTCAGGTTGACCCCAACAAGCGGCAGGCCAGCGGCCAGGTGCTGCACGGGCAGGACGAATGGTTTACCTGCGATGTGACCGCCACAGGTAAGGTGACGGTGCGCGCCCTGACCGACTATGTATCCACCGACGGCGCAGTTACCTACCAAACCATGAAGGAATGGTACGAGCTGGGCGACAAGACCGAGTTTGCGGTAAGCGGCTGTTACGGCAATTATGTAAAGATGCTTATGACCAGCGTCGGGCAGGATTACGCCCCCTACGTGTTCCTGCTGACCGAGAACGGCAACGTCGAGTACATCGACGTCATCAGCGGCGCACAGTGCGGCACCATGGCCAACGGCGGCCCGCTGTACGGCATCAACGAGATTGTCAAATTTGAGATCGGAACCGCCTACGATGCAGATTTCGAAGCCGAGTACACAACCGTGTACGCAGTCAGCCGCGATAACGAAAAGTACAATCTGGTTGAGGCTATGCACATTGCCGACCCGATGGGACTTCCCAACCTGGTTGGCTCGTATGTAAGCGACTACACCGGTACCTGGTTTGAAATTTGCGAGGATCAGCCGAACTTCTACATCGGCGAATACCGAAACGAAACCCGAGAACCCGCCACATGGGACAGCGGCATCACCTACCTTGGCATGGATGACCGCGGCTGGATTTGCAGCATTTCGCTGTACCGCATGGATTTAGAACGCGCACAGCGCGAAACCCTGGCCATGATGCCCACCGATTATGGCGGCTTTTACGTAAGGCATATCGGCGGGGAATCCCTGCTGAACCTGCCAAAGGATGAATCCGTTTGGTTTGAAATGACAAACGAATAAATAATTCTGATACGATTATCTTGTAAAGGAGGCAGACACTATGGCAACCTGTACGCAATGTGGTGCCGAGTTAAAGCCCGGTACTAAATTCTGCGAGAATTGCGGTGCAAAAGTATCCGTACCGCAGCCCGCCGCACAGCCCGCAGCTGTGCCCCAGCCCCCGGTTCAGCCTACCCAGGCTGCACCGACGCCCCCACAGCCTGTACAGACGCCCCCGCAGCCGCAGGCAAGCGGCGGCAATCCCTATGCAGGCAGCGCACCTGCCGCCCCGCAGCCCCAGACGAACGCAGCGAATCCTTACGCAGGCAATGCGCCCGGCACACCGCCGCAGACCGGCGCAGGCGCACCGCTTTACGCCAGAAACACACCGCCGGATGCTCCCCATGCTGTCACGCCGCCGTCACCCGGCGGCACGGGCGGCAACCCTTACGGCAATGTGGCCCCCGGCGGCAAGGCTAAGCGCCCCCGCGCACCAATGTCCCCCGAAGCGGATGATCCTGATCGCCATTCCGGTGATATTCCTGCTTATGATCATCGTAACAATGATCAGCGGCTCCATCCGCACCGGCAAGCCGAACGCCAGTGACCCGAATCAGGGCACTTGGGAAGCAGCCTACGCCGAGATCGGCGGCTCCGTGACGCAGGTCGAGGATGCCTTCGGCAGCGGGTTCCTGATGGACCTGAATGACAAGGGCAAGTGCGTTGTAACGGTGGACGGCACCAAGTCCTATGGCAAGTGGACGCTGAACGGCGGGGTCTTCCAGCTGGATTGCGGCGGCCTGAGCTGCACCGGCACCCTGCAGGACGAAATCCTGACCCTGAACGATGTGCAGGGACAGGGCGTGACGCTCTACTTCGTCAAGTCCGGCAGCACCATGCAGCAGCCTCTGGACGGTGACAACATGACGCAGGACGCCACCGCAGGCAGCGATACCGATGTGGGCATCTATGTGCTGGAATCCGCCTCCGACAGCGAGTACACCCTCTCCAAGGAGGAGCTTGCCCTCGTCGATATGGAGGACTTCTACATTGAGCTGCGTGCGGACGGCACCGGCGAAACCTACATGGAGGATTTTGTCACCTTCCAATGGAAGGACGGCAACTTCTATGCGCTGACCGACCCTGACACCCCTGCCATGACCTACACCCGTGAGGGTGACCTGCTGACCATTGAGTTTGACGGTATGACCATGGTCTTTAAGCGCAGCGACACCAAGCCTGAAATCGACCCCGCCCAGCTGAACGGCGGCGATGACCTTGACCCGGACGGCACCGACGGTCCCAATGAGCCGGACCCGCCCTATTCCTACGACGACGGCAACACCTACGATGATTTGGGCAACACCAACTGGTACGGCTGGTTCCGGATGGAAAACTACAAGAATGTGCCGAACCGCGACTACTTTGACACCGACACCTACGATTGCTGGGGCTACATCGGTGAGAGCGAGGACGGCAGCCACTACTTTGAGGTTTACCGCGACGGTATGCCCGATGACCCGGTCATCACGATGTGGGTCAATGTCTATGATGACCACATTGAGCCGATTCTGGACGGCAGCGATTGGGTGCTGGATCAGCATATTGACGACAGCGAAGCATACAACTTCAATATCTACCCGTACAACGACTGCATCTCGCTGTTCATGTATGACTACGAGGGCGCGGACGGCTCGGCCTGTGCAATCAGCTTCTACATGAGGCTGGACGGCACCGAGTGGAACGAGGAGCTGGAGGAGCTGCCGCCCCGCTATGCGGAGTACAAGGCCGCCTTGGCCAACAAATAACGACCTGATTTATCTGTACAAAATGGGGCGGGCCCTGCCCGCCCCTGACATAGGAGGATCATTATGGGACTTATCAGAGCTGCAATGGGCGCTGCTGGCGGCGTTATGGCCGACCAGTGGAAGGAATACTTTTATTGTGAAGCCATGCCGGCTGACCTGTTGGCTACCCGCGGCTGGAAACGCCAGAGCGGACGCAGCGCCAACACAAAGGGCAGCGACAACATTATCTCCAACGGCTCGATCGTTGCCGTTGCCGACGGCCAGTGTGCCATGATCGTGGAGCAGGGCAAGGTCGTGGATATGTGCGCCGAACCCGGCGAATATACCTACGACACCGGCAGCGCGCCGACGCTGTTCAGCGGCGATCTGTCCGAATCCATCGGCGCAGTGTTCCAGAACATCGGCAAGCGCTTCACCTTCGGCGGCGAGGCCCCGATGGATCAGCGCATCTACTACTTCAACACCAAGGAGCTGGTGGGCAACAAATACGGCACGCCCAGCCCGGTTCCCTTCCGCGTGGTCGACCAGCGCGCCGGCATCGACATCGACATTGCCATCCGCTGCTTTGGCGAGTACAGCTACCGCATCACCAACCCCATTTTGTTCTACACCAATGTCTGCGGCAATGTTGAGGAAGGCTACACCCGCGACGAGATCGACGGGCAGCTGAAATCCGAGCTGATGACCGCCCTGCAGCCCGCTTTTGCCAAGATCAGCGATATGGGCATACGTTACTCCTCCCTGCCCGGCCACACCATGGAACTGGCCGAGGCCCTGAACGACGTACTGAGCGCCAAGTGGGGCAAGCTGCGCGGCATTGAGATCGTATCCTTTGGCGTGTCCAGCGTAAAGGCCAGCGAGGAAGACGAGCAGATGCTCAAGGAAATGCAGCGCAACGCAGCCTTTATGGACCCGACCCGCGCCGCTGCGCATCTTGTCGGCGCACAGGCCAGTGCTATGCAGACCGCAGCCGGCAATCAGGGCGCAGGCCCCGCCATGGCCTTTATGGGCATGAATATGGCCGGTGCGGCGGGCGGTATGAACGCACAGGGGCTGTACCAGATGGGCGCCCAGCAGCAGGCCGCCGCACAGCCCGCCCCGGCCCCGGCAGCCGCTCCCGCAGGCTGGACCTGCAGCTGCGGCCAGACCGGCAACACCGGCAAATTCTGCGCCAACTGCGGCAGCCCCAAGCCTGCCCCGGCACCCGCAGCCGACAGCTGGGTATGCAGCTGCGGCACCTCCAACACCGGTAAGTTCTGCTGCAACTGCGGCAACCCCAAGCCAGCACCGGCCCCGCCAAGTGCAGCCAGTGTGGTTGGACCCCGGTTGACCCGGCCCATCCGCCCAAGTTCTGCCCGGAGTGCGGTAAGCCCTTTGGCCAGTGATGCGCAAAAAAATGTGCTGCGGTGCTTTGCGCCGCAGCCGCTTTTCTGACAATGTCCGGCTGTAAAAAACGCACCGCCCGGCACACTGACCGGTATCAGCATCAGTTATTCCGGGATGTGCTATGACGACACCTATGGGTTCAGCATAGAAACGACCCGGCTGACGGCTGCCTTTTCAGCTGTAATTACAAGGATGATGAATGGGTGGAGCTGGAAAATATCCCTGTTGAGGACACCCAATGGCAAGAAGCCCTGGCTCTGGCAGAAAAGCTGGGGCTGGAAAGCCTGCCGGACGAAAAGAAAAATTCTTCCGGCTTATTTATTACCGATGAAACGTTAAATAGCGTTTGCCTGATTTACAAAGCCCCGGATGACGAGACCATCTACCGTTATCTGGATGCCGATGGCAATACGCGCAGCGCCCTGCGTGATTTTTTTTGAGGATCTGGCAGGGCAGCTGCAAACCGAAGGAAAGAGAGGTGACGCATAATGGCAACGCAGCTTACCAACTACCAATGCCCGGCCTGTACCGGTCCGCTTCACTTTGACGGTGCCAGCGGCAAGCTGGTGTGCGATTTCTGCGGCAGCAGCTACGACACCGCCGAGATCGAAGCCATGTATGCCCAGAAGGAAGCCGCTGCCGAAACCGCCGCGCAAAACAAAGAGGCGCCCCCGCCCGACTCCGTCTGGAGCGAAAACGAGGCCGCCGGGCTGCGCAGCTATTCCTGCCCGTCCTGCGGGGCGGAGCTGATTTGTGACGAAACCACCGCCGCAACCAGCTGCCCCTACTGCGGCAACCCCACAGTCATTGCGGGGCAGTTCAGCGGTATGCAGCGCCCCGAGCTTGTCCTGCCGTTTGTGCTGGACAAAAATGCCGCCAAGGCCGCACTGAAAAAATACTACCGCGGCAAGCGGTTTTTGCCCAGCGCCTTCTCGGCACAAAACCACATTGAGGAGATCAAGGGCGTGTATGTCCCCTTCTGGCTGTTCGATGCCAACGCGTCCGGTTCGGGACATTATGAAGCGTCCAACTCCTCGTCCCACCGCAACGGCGATTACGTCATCACCACGACCCGCCACTACGATGTCCGCCGCGCGGGCACCACGTAGTTTATGGGCGTACCTGTGGATGGCTCAACCAAGATGCCCAACGGCCACATGGACGCCATTGAGCCGTATGACTACCGCGCCTTCCAGCCCTTCTCGACCGCCTATCTGCCGGGCTACATGGCCGACAAATACGACGAGGACGCCGACACCTGCCAAGCCCGCGCCCACAGCCGTATCCAGAACTCGGTCAGTAGCGAGCTTTCGGCCAGCATTACCGGCTACAGCAGCGTAAGCACCCTGAGCGAAAACATCCAAATTGATTACACCGCCAAGCACTACGCACTGCTGCCCGTATGGATGCTGCACACCAAGTGGCAGGGCAAGGATTATCTGTTCGCCATGAACGGGCAGACCGGCAAGCTGGTGGGCGATCTGCCGGTTGATAAACGAAAGGTAGCCGCCTGGTTCGCGGGCATCAGTGTTCCGCTGATGATCCTGCTTGCCATCCTGTTTTGAAAGGGGGAAACAGAGTATGAAAAAGAAACTGTTTTCTCTGCTTACGGCACTGGTGCTGTGCTTGCTCTGCGCTGTACCGGCGTTTGCCGAAATGCCGCTGGTGATGGACACCTACGAGCTGTTCAAACCCGAAGCGACCGCTGAATTGGAACAAAAGGCGCAGGACGCCAGTGCCGGACACGGTGTCAACGTCTACCTGCTGACGGTGTCTGACATCGGCGGGCAGAACGTACGCGAGTTCGCCAAGGACTGGTACCGCAACTATGACCTTGGCTACGGCGAGGGCAAAAGCGGTATCCTGTTCCTGATCGCGCTGGATTCCCGCGATTATGTTACCATCACCTACGGCGGCGGCGTGACCGCCTTTACCGACTACCGCATCGCGCAGATCGAAGATAAGATCGTGCCGATGCTCTCGGACGGATCGTATTACAAGGCCTCCGACACCTACATAGAAATGTGCGCTGACACGCTGGATTTCTATGCCGAAAAGGGTGCACCGCTGGACAGCGGCAATGACCCCGCCAAGGGTTGGATCAAGTGGGTGTTTGTGTTTGTCATTCCGTTGGCTGTGGCGAGCATTGTCTGCGGCATCTTCTATGCGCAGATGAAAACTGCCAACGAGCAGACGCACGCCAACGCCTATATGCCCGCCGAGGGTCTGGCGCTGTCCGTGGTGGAGGACACCTACACCCACACCACCGAGACCGAAACGTACGACCCCGTCAAGGACGACAGCAGTTCCAGCGGGTCGAGTACCGACAGCGACGGTTTTGGCGGCAGTTCCGGCGGAAAATTCTAAGAATACTCATTCTGACAACAGCGGCGGCTTTCGTAAAGAAAGCCGCCGCTGGCCTTTTATCGGAATTTTTCGTTATGGCTTTGGGAAATGTTCTGCTGTTTAGGGGTGCTGTAAACATTCTCGATTTGTACTGCTTTTCCCAGCCGTCCTCTTTTGCCTGCAAAAACTCCTGTGCTGTAAAGCCGCACTCCTCATCGGCTTTGCGGCACAGGTATTCTTTTTGCGTTTTGCTCTGCCATTTTCCGTGGGCATCCAATGGACGCATCGTCACCATAATGTGCGCATGAGGGTTATGCCCATCCGGGTCATGGGTGGCAAAGTCTGCGCACATACCCTTGTCCACACATTCCATCTGGATGAAGCCGCGCAGAAGCAGCAGCCAATCATCCCGCTCCAGTTCTATCGGCAGGGCAACAATCAACTGGCGGGCAAGGCGGCTGTCCTTGGTTTTCTCGGCAGTTTCTACCGCCGCCCACAAGGTTTGGCGGTCTTTCCACGCTGTCGGGGCTTGGGGCGGCAGTAGAATCTCGGTGTAGAGAACACCGCCTTTCTTGGTGTAGTCGTGGGTAAGGCCGTCATAATCGTTGTACAGCTTTTCGCCGCTCTGGTAGGCTGCGGCTGCAATAGCAGAGCGCCCCGCCCCACGGTTGATGATTTTTGACTCAAAATGATAGATAGCTATGCGGCATCACTTCCTCAACAATCTCTCCCCTCCGCAGAGTGCGCACATACCACCGCCGGCTTGCCGGTGGTGAGTAAGTGCGCACTTCGGTGAGGGAGAGCTGCCCCTCACGGGGCATTGCTCAGTTTGTCGTGCAGCTTGCGGGGCAAGTCAGCCATCGGGATGTCGCGTACCTCCGGCCACACACTTTCCAGTATCGCGCCCTCTTGGATAAGTCGGCGGGTTCGCGCCTTGCGCTCCTGTACGCGGTTGCGGGCCTGCACAGCTTCCAGCCTGTGCCGTGCCTGTATCAACTTTTTCTCATCTTCGGTCATACTTTCTCCTTTTTGGTGTGAAAGTCAGCCATGTTTGGGTGTCTACGTTTTGAAACTGAAATTCTGCCGCTGCTTATTGCCATTTGTGCCGCCGCTTTGAACAAAAGCAGCATCTTCCATCCGGCATCTGCACACTATCGGGAGGATTCTTTCTTTCCCGAACAGCACCTGCCGTGTTCTGCGCGGAGAGTGGCAGCGTTTGCAGTAGGAAAGCCCACTGACAACATCGGGGTATTCATCCGGCTGGAGTGGGCGCTCTGCCACAAACTCGTCCAGACATTCCTGTAAAGTCCGCACAGGCATATCAGCCACCCACAAAATCCCAGTTGATGCTGTCCTTCACAGGCTCTTTTACAAGCTGGGGAGAAACAGCGGCGGGGTTCTGTGCCATCCCGGTCATGCACCCTGCCAGAAAGACCGGCATCGTCTCCCGCAAAGCATCCCGCACTGCATCCACGATTTGCTGCACAAACTGTTCCTCGCGCGCCCGCGTTTCCAGATAGGGGTCATCCTGCGTCTGGTAGTAGCGGTCAAAGTAGTCCACCACTGCCGTGGCAACCGCTTGGCTGTACGACTTGAACACTGATTTGTCCATCGTCCGCAAATACTGCCACGCTTTCCGCTGCGATTCTTTGCCAAGGTTGAACCGCAGATTGGTCGTCCGTACCTCCGGCACGGTTTTACCCTCGGAGCATCTGGCGGTAGGCCATGTACTCGTACCCCTTGGCAGCAGCGCAGATGTCGTCCACAATGGTGACCTGTTCCGGGTCATAGCTGCCAAAGTGCTTGATCAACTGCCCGCCGCCGCCCACAATCGTCAGGTGTGTGGTGGCGGGGTCGTACTCGTAACTGCGCAAGGCTGCAAACAGTTCGGCTGCATAGCTGGCTGCGACCTCGCGAATACAGGCGAGGTAATCGATATCGATTTTCGCTGTGCCGGTGCGCAGAACCTGCTCCACCGTGCTGTCACTGATTTTGCTGCCGAAACGACCGGAGCACCGCTCTTTAGCGTCGGATCATGCACTGGTTCACACCGATTTTTCTCCGTCCCAACAGCGGTTCTCCGCGGCTGAGAATCCGTCAATGTAAAGCAGATTCATTCGTGCCGGTTGCCGATGTCGGCCAACAGATGCTCCCCATCAAAGTCTGCCAACTGCTGGACAATGGCCGCATAGCCTTGCGGGTACACCTTGCAGCTTACAATGCGAAGCTGAAACGGATTTCCGTTGAAGCGGAAACTTACAGTTTCATTCTGCATCAGATACTGCCGAAAGCTCTCGCGCTGGCTACCGACCCAGCTCAGTGGCAGCCCCACCGCCAGACACAGGTTGGCGGTGAACAGCCGGTATTGCTCTAACTCTTTGGCGATGGCCGCCAGCGTCAGCAGGTAGAAATCACCGTCCTCTGACTTATCTGCCACAAAGCCTTTGTGACCCTCGCCCACGCGGTAGAATCTGCCGCCGTATTCCAGCACATCACCCTTAAACATAGGTGCGGTATCGTAGGCAGTAATGGCTGTGGGAAAGATGGTATTTGCGGTTTTCATATTGCCGTATCCTTGGTCGATGCCGATAATTGTAATGTCGTTGAATTGCTTCATCGGGAAATCATCTCCTCTCTCCGTGCATCTTCTGCGCCATCATCTGCAAAAGCATTTCCTGTGATGTTTGTGTGCCTGCCGGGTTATCATAGGACGTGACCTCAAATGTCACCCTGCCGATTTTGTGCCGATAGGCTTTCGATAAAATTTTCTTTTCTTGCCTTATAAAAAAGCCCCCTTTCGGAATGCTGCTGCCGACACCTGTTTTGGTATCGGGTTACAGACTCATTTTATCGAAAGTGGGCTGTTTTGGCATTGATGGAAAATTGTGCGGGAATTGAGCGCAGGGAAAAATAGGCATAGAAAAAGCGGCCCCCTCACTTTTGTAAGAGAACCGCTGTGCCGTCAGCCTGTTAGTTTAGGAGGTTCTTCGGAAAGCGTAATTCCATTACTTTCCAGATACTCCTTGTCTCGTTGACGGTTTCGTTCCATAATGGCAGGTATCTCGCCATACAGCTTCTTATAAATCTCCTGTGCTTCTTTTACAAGTGCATGGCCTTCTTCCTCATTGCCGATTTCGATGTTGATGACACCCAACTGGTACGTTTCCTTGGTGT